>Ga0209759_1000164_pt1 | contig 113141 bp, 71 predicted proteins | sample AraplaCL_Col_mMS_FD_184261 | JGI IMG/M metagenome (GOLD analysis project Ga0209759, IMG submission 184261) | Arabidopsis root microbial communities from the University of North Carolina, USA - plate scrape CL_Col_mMS (SPAdes) (version 2) | ecosystem: Host-associated > Plants > Roots >...
GAGGCGGTGAAGCTCTGTCTGTCGGGGGCGGGATCGGCGCCCAGCGAGCCGGCGGCGAACTGCACGTTCTGCGCCGAGATCGCGTTGCGCACGTCGGTGGCGGAAAGGCCGTAACCCTGCATCTTGTCCGGGTTCAACCACACGCGCATGCCGTACTCGGAACCCACCTGGAAGGTGCTGCCCACGCCGGGAATGCGGCCGACCTGGTTGATCACCTGCGAACCGACGATGTCGCTGAGGCGGCCGCTATCGATCTCCGGATTGTTGGAGATCAGGCCCACGAACATCAGGAAGTCCGGGTTGGCCTTGGCCACCACCACGCCCTGCTGGGTCACCGCCGCCGGCAACTGCGGCTGGGCCAGCGACACCTTGTTCTGCACCTGCACCTGTGCGATGTCCGGATCGGTGCCGGTGGCGAAGCTCAAGGTGATCGAGGCGGTGCCGTTGGAGCTGGAGGCCGAGCTGAAATACAGCAGGTTGTCCACGCCGGTGAGCTGCTGCTCGATCACCTTGGTGACGGTGTCTTCCATGGTCTGGGCGCTGGCGCCCGGGAAGGTGGCCGTTACCGTGACCTGCGGCGGCGCGATGTTGGGGTAGGACTCCACGCCCATGCCCAGCACCGAGATGGTGCCGACCAGGGTGATGAGAATGGCGACCACCCACGCAAAGATGGGACGGTCGATAAAGAAACTCGGCATCAGCGGTCTCCTTACTGCTTGGCGGCGGCAGCAGCGGGGCCGGCCGACGTCTGGTCAGGCTTCCATGGGGTCGCCTTGGCGGGTGCGCCCGGCTTGACGCCCTGCACGCCCGACACGATCACCTGGTCGCCCGGTTCCAGGCCGCTGGTGACGACCCAGTCGTGCCCGTGCATGGTGTCGGCGGTGACGCGCTTCTGCGCCACCTTGCCGTCCTTGCCGACCAGCAGGGCGAAGGCGCCGGTCGGATCGCGCTGGATGCCGGCCTGGGGAATCAGGAACACCTTGTTGAGTTCGCCCATGTGGGCGGTCAGGGTGACGTACATGCCCGGCAGCAGGCGGCGGTCGGGGTTGGGCACCACCGCGCGCAGGTTGATCGCGCCGGTGGTCGGGTTGACCGAGGTGTCGGAGAAGTTGAGCGTGCCTTCCTTCTCATACCTGGCGCCGCTGGGCAGGGTGATCTGCACCGTGGTCTTGTCCTGCTCGGCCAGCTGCACGTTGCCCTTGGCCTGGGCGTGGCGCAGGGTATCGAGATCCGCCGCGCCCAGGGTGAAGTTCACGTACAGCGGATCGAGCTGGTCCACCGTGGTCAGCAAGGTGGCGTTGGCGCCGGCGTCGGTGACGCCGTTGCCGACGATCGCGCCCTCGGTCACCTGCTGCTCGCCGGCGCGGCCGTCGATCGGCGAGGTGACGTTGGTGTAGCTGAGGTTGACCCGCGCCGTCTGCACGGTGGCCTGGGCCTGCTTCACCGCGGCCAGCGCGGAGCGCTCGTTGGCCTCGTCGGTATCCAGCTGCTGGCGTGAAACGTAGCCTTGCGGCACCAACTGGCGGTCGCGGTTGGCGATCACGTGCGCATTGGTGTAGCTGGCCTGGGCCGAAGCCAGCGCCGCCTCGGCGTTGGCCAGGGTGGCCTTGTAGGGTTCCGGATCGATCTGGAACAGCAACTGCCCCTTCTTCACATCCGTGCCTTCGGTATAGACGCGCTTGAGCAGCACGCCGGAGACGCGGGCGCGCACGTCGGCGCTGCGGAAGGCGGACAGGCGTCCGACCAGGTCCTTGGTCAGCGGCACGGTCTGCGGCTGGGCTTCGATCACCCCGACGGTCGGGGTCGGCATCTGCGGCGGGCCCTGCGTCTTGCTGCTGCAGGCGGCCAGTGCCAGCAGGCTCAGGCACAGCACCGGTGTGCGCATTGGCGTCGACTTCATGAGAACTCCATGACTTGCGTAATCGGGGGTAGGGACGGGCGCGGCTCGCCCGGTGCCCGGCTGTTCCGGCCGGAAAAGCTTACGTTTAACGGATCGGGGTTTACTTTTTCCTGTGCCGTTTGTCCCGCTGACGGACATTCGATCAAGTATACCGACCAGTTTACAATTTATTCTCCACAGGAATCCACCTTTCGCGAGGATGACTTGCGGCACGGGCGCCGACCGGCGGGTTATGAACAACCGGACGGATCGGGCGCGCCTTGGCGCTCCCTGAGAGCAGGCGGCGGCGAGGACGTTCTTGTCATACAACTTCAGCGTTACAGGACATGCATGGGGTTGCTTGGGGATTCGGATGCTTTTCGCGCGCATGTCCGCACGCAGCGGAAGCGATGCGCCATGCATGCGCCGCGCATCAACGACCACGAACTACAGCACGCGTTGCTGCGCTGCCGATAGATTCAATGCAACGCGAAGCGTATCCTTCTAAGGCTTTCTGCTCCACATACCCCATCATCAACTTCTTAAGTAGAAGCCATGAATGCGATCCGTGCGGCCAACGACATTCCCCTCGTGTCTGTCGTATTCGAAGAATTGAAGAAAAGCGGTTATCCGACCAAGCGCCTTGATGAGGCGCAATTTTTTATCGGCGCCTTTTTCGCGCGCATCGCCAGCACCGACGTCGACCTGCATACGCCCGCCGAATGGGCGCAGGTGATCGCCGGCCTGCTCGATTTCCTTAAGCAGCGCACGCCGCAGCGCGCCTCGGTACGTATCACCGGCGCGGCGCATGCGGCGCGCAGCGCGGTGGAAATCGTCACCGACGACATGCCGTTCCTGGTCGACACCGCCAGCATGATCCTGTCCGAACACTCGCCCGTGCACCTGGTGCTGCATCCGGTGGTGAAGGTGACCCGCGACGCCAACGGCCAGCTCCAGGACCTGGGCGACGAAAATGGCGCGTCCGAATCGGTGATGCATTTCGAAGTGGACAGCATCCTGGACGAATCGATCCAGGCGCAGCTCAAGACGCGCATCGAAGACGCCCTGGAAGACGTGCGCGCGGCCGTGCGCGACTGGCGCGCGATGCGCGACAAGGCGCTGTCGATCGCAGCCGACCTGCCCAACCGCAAGCAGCCGCTCGATGCCGCTGCCGTGACCGAAGCCAGCGAATTCCTGCGCTGGCTGGCGGATGACAACTTCACCTTCCTCGGTTACCGCGAATACGAAGTGGCCAAGTCCGGCGACGACGAAGTGCTGCGTCCGATCGAGGAATCGGGCTTGGGGATCCTGCACAAGAGCGAGCGCTCGGTCGCATTGCGTTCGCTGCGCTCGCTGGCCGCGCACGACCTGCCGCAGTCCGGCGCGTACGACGCCATCATCCTCACCAAGACCAACGCGCGCTCGCATGTGCACCGTGCCGGCAACATGGATTACGTGGGCGTGCTCAAGTTCGACGCCTACGGCAAGCCGGTTTCCGAACAGCGCTTCCTGGGCCTGTTCACCTCCAACGCCTATATGACGCGCACGCAGGACATGCCGCTGGTGCGCCAGCGGGTGGAGGCGGTGATGGTGCGCTCGGGCCTGAAGCGCGATGCGTATTCCGGCAAGGCGCTGCGCCACATCCTGGAAACGCTGCCGCCGGAAGAACTGTTCCAGAGCACCGAAGACGAACTGTTCGCCACCGCCACCGGCATTCTCGAACTGCAGCAGCGCGCCCGCACGCGATTGTTCGTGCGCCGCGACCGCTACGGCCGCTTCTTCACCTGCCTGGTGTTCGTGCCGCGCGAACGCTTCAACACCTCGGTGCGCGAGCGCATCGAAGCGATGCTGCGCGAGGTGTTCCACGGCGAGAGCCTGGATTCCAACGTGCTGATGGGCGAATCGGCGCTGGCGCGCCTGCACGTCACCGTGCGTCCGCATCTGGGCGAACACCCCAGGTTCAACCTGCAGGAACTGGAAGCGCGCCTGCTGCACATCGTGCGCAACTGGCACGACGGCCTGCGCGACAGCCTGATCGGCCATGCCGGCGCGGCGCAGGGCGTGGCGCTGTTCAACCGTTTCGACAAACTGCTGCCGGCCGGCTACATTGAAGACGTAGCGCCGGAGCAGGCCGCGCTCGACGTGATCGCGCTCACTGCGCTCAAGAGCGACGATTCGATTCACCTGCACTTGTATGAAGACGCGCGCGACCAGAGCCTGCGCTTCAAGGTGATCCATGTCGGCGCGCCGATCTCGCTGTCCGAAGCGCTGCCGATGCTGGAAAACATGGGCGTGCGCATGCTCGCCGAGCATGTCTATACGCTGGAAAGCGAAGGCCGCACGCTGACCATCCACGACTTCGAGCTGAAGACGAAGGCGCCGCTGGCGTTCGACCTGGCGCATCTGCGCGATCGCTTCGAACGCGGCTTCGAGGCGCTGTGGCGCCACGAGGCGGAAAGCGACGGCTTCAACAACCTCGTGCTGCTGGCGCAGGCCGACTGGCGCCAGGTGGCGATGCTGCGCGGCTACTGCAAATACCTGCAGCAGGTGGGCATCGCGTTCTCGCAGAGCTACATGGAAGAAACGCTCATCCGCTATCCGGCCATCGCGGGCCTCTTGATCGAGCTGTTCAACGCCAAGTTCGATCCGCGCCGCGAACTGCTTTCCACCGGCGAGCTGGAGCGTGCGCAATCGGACCTGCGCCGCGAGATGCAGGCGCTGATTCCGGCCGATACGCAAAAGGCCAAGCCCGAGCTGATCGACGATATCGTCAAGACCCTGGCCGACAAGCGCGATCAGCAGATCCATGCGCTGTGGCAGGCGCTGAAGTCGCTGCTGGACGACGTCGCCAGCCTGGACGACGAGCGCATCGTGCTCAGCTTCATGAATACGATCCGCGCCACATTGCGCACCAATTTCTTCCAGAAATGGGACGGCACCCATCGCCACTACATCAGCTTCAAGTTCGATTCCAAGCAGGTGCCGGACGCACCCAAGCCGGTGCCGTATCGCGAGATCTTCGTGTACTCGCCGCGCGTGGAAGGCATCCATCTGCGCTTCGGTCCGGTGGCGCGCGGCGGTTTGCGCTGGTCGGACCGCCGCGAGGATTTCCGCACCGAGGTGCTGGGCCTGGTGAAGGCGCAGATGGTGAAGAACACGGTGATCGTGCCGGTGGGTTCCAAGGGCGGCTTCTTCGTCAAGCATCCGCCCGTGGGTGGCGACCGCGACGCGCAGCTGGCCGAAGGCATCGCCTGCTATCGCCTGTTCATCAACGGCCTGCTCGACATCACCGACAACCTGGTGGAAGGCAAGGTCGTGCCGCCGCACGATCTGGTGCGCCACGATGACGACGATCCGTACCTGGTGGTGGCGGCGGACAAGGGCACGGCCACGTTCTCCGATATCGCCAACGCGATCTCGATCGAACACGGCTTCTGGCTGGGCGATGCGTTCGCCTCCGGCGGTTCCAACGGCTATGACCACAAGGGCATGGGCATCACCGCCAAGGGGGCGTGGGAATCGGTCAAGCGCCATTTCCGTGCGCTGGGCCGCGATTGCCAGAGCGAGGATTTCACCTGCGTAGGCATCGGCGACATGTCCGGCGACGTGTTCGGCAACGGCATGCTGCTGTCGCGGCATATCCGGCTGCTGGCCGCGTTCGACCATCGCCATATCTTCCTCGATCCGAATCCGGATACGGCCAAGTCCTTCGCCGAGCGCGAGCGCATGTTCAAGCTGCCGCGCTCGAGCTGGGACGACTACGACAAGTCGCTGATCTCCACCGGCGGCGGCGTGTGGCCGCGCAGCGTGAAGTCGATTCCGATTTCGCCGGAAGTGCGCGCGGCGCTGGGCCTGAAGGGCGATGTGCAGCATCTCTCGCCGAACGAGCTGATGAGCGCGATCCTCAAGGCCCCGGTGGATCTCTTGTGGAACGGCGGCATCGGCACGTATGTGAAAGCCACCAGCGAAACGCACGGCGACGTCGGCGACCGCGCCAACAACGCATTGCGCATCAACGGCGCGGAACTGCGCTGCAAGATGGTGGGCGAGGGCGGCAACCTCGGCTGCACGCAGAAGGGTCGCATCGAGGCGGCGCAGCACGGCGTGCTGCTGAACACCGACTTCATCGACAACTCCGCCGGCGTGGATACCTCCGACCACGAGGTGAACATCAAGATCCTGCTCGGCGACGCCGTGCAGCGCAGCGAGATGAGCACCGACGATCGCAACCGCCTGCTCGCCACCATGACCGACGAAGTCGGCCAGCTGGTGCTGTGGGACAACTATCGCCAGAACCAGGCCATCACGCTGATGGAGCGCCAGTCGGTGAAGCGCCTGGGTTCGATGGCGCATTTCATCCGCACGCTGGAAAGCGAAGGCCTGCTCGATCGCCAGGTGGAAAACCTGCCCAGCGAAAGCGAGCTGGCCGATCGCAAGGCGCGCGGGCAGGGCCTGACGCGTCCAGAGCTGTCGGTGCTGCTGTCGTACGACAAGATCCGCCTCTACCAGCAACTGCTCGATTCGGACGTGCCGGAAGATCCGTACCTGTCCAAGGAACTGGTGCGTTACTTCCCGCGCCCCTTGCACGAGAAGTACGCCGCGCACATGCAGCGCCATCGCCTGAAGCGCGAGATCATCGCCACCGCGGTGACCAACTCCACCCTCAACCGCATGGGCGCCACCTTCATGATGCGCATGCAGGAAGACACCGGGCAGGGACCGGCGGCGGTCGCCAAGGCATACACCGCGGCGCGCGAAATTCTCGGTGCGCGCGACCTGTGGGCGGATATCGAGGCGCAGGACAGCAAGGTGGCGGAGAACACCCAGGTCGATGCGGTGATGCAGATCTGGTCGATGCTGCGTCATCTCACGCGCTGGCTGCTCAACCGTCCGGGCGGCACGCTGGACATCGCCGCGAACGTGGAGCGCTACCAGTCTGCCGTGGCCGAGCTCAGTGACACGCTGCCGGATGCATTGACGCCCGCCGGCAAGGCCGACTTCGCCACCAGCCAGGAGAAATGGGAAGGCTTAGGGTTGCCCACCGGCCTGGCGCTGCGCCTGGCCAAGCTGCCGGAACTGCGCGCCATGCTCGACATGGTGGAAGTGGCGCAGCAGACCGGCCAGCCGATCGCCAAAGTCGCCAACGTGTTCTTCGAACTGGGCCACGCGCTGGACCTGGAATGGCTGCGCGGCCAGATCGAAGCACTGCCGGTGGAAGGCCACTGGCATGCGCAGGCACGCGGTTCGCTGCTGGATGAACTCAACCATCAGCATCGCGCCCTGGCCACCCAGGTGCTGGCGTTCAATGGCGGCAGCAGCGACGTGTCGCCGGTGCAGGCATGGCTCAACCGCGACGATCCCACCTTGAAGTACACCCGCAGCATGCTGTCGGAAATTCTCACCCAGAACGCGGATTACCCGATCGCTTCGGTGGCGGTGCGTCGCCTGGCCCAGCTGGCGCAGGTGCCGGCGGGTTAGTACAGGGAATAGGGAATCGTGAATTGGGAATAGTGAAGAGCGGCTTCCCGTATGCTCGCGGGGTTTGCTCTTAACTATTTACGATTCCCGATTTACGATTCCCGCAAACAAGGATCCCACCATGCGCCTTGCGTTCGTCGCCAGCGAAACCAACGTTGCCCAGCAGGCGCGCCGAAAACTGGTGGACCGCTACGGCGATGTACCCGTGACCGATGCGGAAGTGATCGTCGCGCTGGGTGGCGATGGCTTCATGTTGCGCACCTTGCACGCCCACCGCGTGATCGGCGTACCGGTCTATGGCATGAAGCTGGGCCGCGTCGGTTTCCTGATGAACAAGCACAACCTGGACGAGCTGCCCGAGCGCATCGCGCGCGCGCATGCGGCGGAGCTGTTCCCGGTGGAAATGGAAGCGGTCGACGGCGACGGCCAGACGCATATCGCGCTGGCCTTCAACGAAGTGTCGCTGCTGCGGCAAACCAACCAGGCCGCGCATCTGGAAGTGAAGCTCAACGGCATCGTCAAGCTGCAGAACCTGACCTGCGACGGCATCCTGGTTTCCACGCCGGCCGGTTCCACCGCCTACAACCTTTCCGCGCACGGCCCGATCCTGCCGCTGGACGCCAACGTGCTGGCGCTCACGCCGATCAGCCCGTTCCGTCCGCGCCGCTGGCGCGGCGCGATCCTGCCGCATCGCACCCTGGTGAGCCTGCGCGTGCTCGATCCGGGCAAGCGTCCGGTCAGCGCCACCGCCGATTTCCTGGAAGTGCGCAACGTGCGCACGGTGGAAGTGCGCCAGTCCCCCGAACAGGGCGTGCGCTTGCTGTTCGATCCGGAGCACAACCTGGAGCAGCGCATCCTCGACGAACAATTCGCGGCGGACTAGAAGGTTGGGGTGCAAACCCCAACATCGCGATGTTTGGAGGATGGCAATGTTGGGGTTTGCACCCCAACCTACAGGCTTTGCGCTAGATTGTTGGTCATGACCCGCCCCACCAAGACTGCCCACGATCCCCATGCCAGCAACGACAACCGGCTCGTCGTGGCCATCTCCTCGCGGGCATTGTTCGACCTGGGCGACAGCCACGCCTTGTTCGAGCGGGAAGGGCTGGATGCCTACCGCGGTTTCCAGATCGAACACGAGAACGAGATTCTTCAGCCTGGCGTGGCGTTTCCGCTGGTGCAAAAACTGCTCGGCCTCAACAGGCTCGCCGGCGACGTGCCGCCGGTCGAGGTGATCCTGCTGTCGCGCAACTCGGGCGATACGGGTTTGCGCATCTTCAATTCCATCCAGCATTACGGGCTGGAAATCAGCCGCGCCGCGTTTACCAGCGGTGCGCCGACGTCCGACTACATTGCGCCATTCAAGGCGGATCTTTTTCTCTCCGCCAACGCCGAAGACGTCGGCCGCGCGTTGAAAGCCGGCGTGGCCGCGGCAACCATCCTGCCTTCCACCGCGCCGCCGCGCGCCAGCGAGCAACTGCGCATCGCCTTCGACGGTGACGCGGTGATCTTCGGTGACGAAGGCGAACGCGTCTCGCGCGAAGAAGGCCTGGAAGCGTTCCATCGCAGCGAAACGGAGCTGGCCGAAAAACCGCTGTCCGTCGGCCCGTTCCGCGGTTTCCTGAGCGCGGTGCATCGCCTGCAGGCGGCGTTTCCCGCGGAAAATTCACCCATCCGCACCGCGCTGGTCACCGCACGCTCCGCACCGGCGCACAAGCGCGTGATCCTTACGCTGCGCCGCTGGGGCGTGCGCATCGATGAAGCCTTGTTTCTTGGCGGACGCGACAAGGGTCCGTTCCTGGATGCGTTCGGCGCGGACATCTTCTTCGACGATTCGCCGGCGAACGTGGAATCCGCGCGCAAGCATGTGGCGACGGGACACGTGCCGCATGGGGTAAGCAACCCGTAGGTTGGGGTGCAACCCCAACGTCGCGGGTTGCAAGCATTACGGCGTTGGGGTTCGCACTCAACCTGTGACCTGTGAACCTCTTTGCGGCCACGCTTTCTAAGCACGGGTCCACGCATTCGTTTTGCGACAAGGACGGTATCAGCGGAAGGAACTACGCATGCTTATGCCAGCGCTCTGGCTCTTAATCCTCGCCTTGCTCGCCTTCGGCATCAGTTCGCTGACCGGCGGCGGTGCGGGCTTGATGCTTATCCCCGTGCTGGGCCAGTTGTTGCCCACGGCTCAAGTGCCAGCGGCCTTGTCGGTGGGCAGCACGATCAGTTCCGCCTCGCGCATGGCGGTGTTCTTTCGGCATATCGACTGGCGCATCGTGCGCTGGTTCGTGCCGGCGGCGATTCCCGCGGTATGGCTCGGCGCATGGCTGCTGAGCCGCGTGAATCCGCTCTATCTGGAATTCGTGCTGGGGTTGTTCCTGCTGGCCAACCTGCCGCTTTTGATTCGTCCGAATCGTGGCGAATCTTCCAGGCGCAAAGGCGGCAATCCCGTGCTGATCCTGATCGGCGCGGCCGCAGGTTTCGTATCCGGCCTGACCGGGGCGGTGGGTCTGATCTTCAACCGCTTCTACCTGGGCTATGGCCTGGGCAAGGAGCAGATCATCGCCACGCGCGCCGCCAACGAAATCATCCTGCACATCATCAAGGTCGTGCTCTACGGCTTGTTCGGGCTGTTGTCGCCGGAGGCATTTGGCTATGGCTTGCTGATCGGCGCGGCGGCGCTGCTTGCGACCTGGCTGGTGCGGCGGGTGTTGCCGTATCTGAGCGAGCCCGTATTCAAGCGGATCGGCTACGGGGCGATGGTCGCATCGGGCGCGGTGATGTTCAGCAATGCCGGCTCGACGCTGGCGGCGCAGCAAAACGTGGCAGTGGATGCGCAGATGAAGCGCGACGGCATCTTCGGCAAGCTGCAATGGCAGGACGCCGCTTTTTCCCTCGAGTTCAAATACGACGAAGGCTTCGAAATCGAGAAGGTCATCGCGATGGATGATCTCCCCGTTGAGAAGCGCCAGCTTGCCATGGCCTTGAGCGAAGGCGCGGATACCACGGTGGTGGAGGAAGTGCATGCGATCGGCAAGCATTCCTATGAGCTGTATGTCTACAAGGGTGGCGCTTTGGCCAAGTACAAGCTATAGGCTGGCCGCAAGGTCATGTTTGAGCGGGAATGATGAGGTTATCGAAAGCTGCTCCCTCCCCTGCGTGCAGGGGAGGGCTGGGGTGGGGTTGTGTGGACTTGCGACACGGATCGAATTTGCCGCGAGGTTGCTTCACCCCACCCCAACCCTCCCCTACTACACGTAGGGGAGGGAGCAGATCCCGCACGCTGGAAATTTCTCGGGACAGCTGTGCGCTTTCTTGGGAATGACGGCGATGAAGGTTACAAATGTGGGCACACTCAAGGCACCGAATGCCCCTTGCTCGCCGTCCAGATCGCATACCAATCCTCGGCATCGAGCTGCACATTCAACGCCGCCACGGCGTCGCGCAGGCCTTCGATGCGCCCGGTTCCGGTGATCGGATACGGCCGCGACGGATGACGCAGCACCCAGGCGAAGGCGAGGGTGGTGAGGGAGATGCCGTGGCGTGCGGCGATGGATGCCATTTCATCGCGCACGCGCCGCGCTTGTTCGTCCTCGCCGGTAAACAGCCGTCCACCTGCCAGCGGCGACCAGATCATTGGCCTTAAACCAAGCTGTTGCGCCTGGTCGAGCGTGCCGTCGTCCAGGGCGTCCAGTTGCAGCGGTGACAGTTCCACCTGGTTGGTGATCAGCGGATGGTGTTGATGCAGCAGCGCGAACTGGCTGGTGCTGTGATTGGATACGCCCCAGTGCGCCACCTTGCCTTCGCGGGTGAGCGCGGTAAAGGTTTCCGCGAGCGCGGCGGCGTCCATCAGGTAATCAGGGCGATGGATAAGCACCAAGTCGAGCTGCTCGGTGTGCAGGTTGCGTAGCGATTGTTCCACCTGCGCTCTTATGTACGTCGCGCCGGTGTCGTAGTAATTGATGCGGTAGGGCTTCTGCGCGGAGCGCAGGCGGATGCCGCACTTGGTGACCAGTTGCATGCGCCCGCGCAAATCGGGCGAGGCTTTCAATGCGTCACCGAACAGACTTTCCGCGCGGTAGTCGCCGTAGATGTCCGCGTGGTCGAAGGTGGTGATGCCTAGCTCCAGCGCCTGCTCGATCCAACGCACGCGTTGCCGCACGTCCAACTGCCACTCGGTGATGCGCCAGAGTCCGGCGACGATAGGGGAAAGTTCGAAGCGGGAGGCGCGGGTATCGATAGGCATGCGGGTAGTTGGATCAGCGTTTGACGGTGGAGGGTTGCGCGGCGTTGAGCTGATCGGCCGACCAGCCGCCGCCCATGTCGCCGATCAACGATACCGTATCGAGCAGGCGTTGTTGCGTAATGTTCAGTGCGCTTTGCTGGGCGCTCAATTGCGTCGCCTGTGCGGTGGCCGCGGTGGTGTAGTCCACCGTTCCGGCCTGGTATTCGTTGAGGGCGATCTGCGCACCCTGCGTGGCATCGCGCAGCACCGCGTCCTGCACGTCGGCTTGCTGCGCGAGAAGGCGCAAGTTCGACAGATCGTTCTCCACGTCCCGCAAGGCGGTCAGCACGGTGCCGCGATAGTTGGCGACCGCGGCTTCGTAGGCGGCCTTGGCGGCGGCCACTTGGCCATGCCGCGCGCCGAAGTCCAATACGGTTTCGCTCGCATCCGCGCCCAGCGACCACACGTGATTGGCTACATGCAGCAACCCAACCAGTGGCGACTGCGAAAAACCATCGCTGGCCGACAAGGTAAGGTCCGGGTAGTACGCCGCTACCGCCACGCCGATCGCAGCGTTCTGTGCGGCCATATCGCGTTCCGCGATGGCAATGTCGGGACGGCGTTGCAGCAGTGTCGAAGGCAAGCCGGCAGGAATCATCGGCAATGCCGGCAAGCTCGTGCTGTGCGGGATATCCAGGTCTTCCGGATTTTTGCCGACCAGTACGGCGATGGCATGCACGTACTGCGCGCGCGTGACGCCGAGCGCGATCAGGCTGGATTTGGCGCTCTCCAATTGCGTGCGCGCGGTGATCACGTCCGATGGCGCAGCCGTGCCTGCAGTGCCCTGGTTCTCTACTATGCGCAGGGATTCGGTATAGGCGTCGACGGTTTTCTGCAGCACGTCGATATCGGCATCGGTAATGCGCAATTCGATCACCGCTTCGGCCAGCGCAATCTGTTCCGACAGCGTGGCGTTGGCCAGCGTCGCCTGGCTGGCTTGCGCGTTCGCTTTGCTTTCTTCCACCGACCGCCGCACCTTGCCCCACAGATCGGGCGCCCAGCTCACGCTGCCCTCCAGCGAACCGGATGTGCTAACCGCGCGTCGCGATGAGCCGCTACTGGAAAGCGCGCTACCGCTGCCGCTGCGTTGCTTGCTGGCCGAGCCGCTAATGCCCAGGCTTGGAAACAGTGACGCACGCGCAACCTGCACTTCAGCCTGCGCCTGCTGGTAGTTGGCGTAGGCCTGTTGCACGGTCTGGTTGGAGACCGACACCATCGGTTCCAGTTCATCGAGCAGCGAATCGTTGAAGGCAATCCACCAGTCGCCCTTGGGCGCTTCGGCAGCGTCGGGCGCGGCGGCCGTCCAGCCGGGCAGCTCCTTGTATTGCGCAGGCATCGGTACCTGCGGACGGTGATAGTCCGGGCCGACCATGCAGCCGCCGAGCAGCAACGCCAGCGAAGCGGCCAGAGTTTTAGGCAAAGTCTTCATGTTCGTGCACTCGCGTCCGATCGGTTCCACGGCAGGGTCTGCGACCAGCGCGCCAGCCGCGCGCGCAGGCGGTCGAGATACAGATAGATCACCGGCGTCGTGTACAGGGTAAAAACCTGGCTCAGGATCAGGCCGCCCATCACGGTGATGCCGAGCGGCTGGCGCAGCGAGGCGCCCTGGCCGATGCCGATCGCCAGCGGCACCGCGCCGAGCACCGCGGCGGCGGTGGTCATCATGATCGGGCGCAGGCGCAGCACCGCCGCATCGTGGATGGCGCGCGTCGGTTGATAGCCTTCGTCGCGCTGCAGGTGGATCGCCACGTCGATCATCATGATCGCGTTTTTCTTCACGATGCCGATCAGGAGGATGATGCCGATCATCGCGATGACCGAGAACGGCGTGCCGAAGATCAAGAGCGCCAGCGTCGCGCCAATGCCGGCCGACGGCAGCGTGGAAAGGATCGTGATCGGATGCACCGTGTTTTCGTACAGCATGCCCAGCACGATGTAGACCGCGCCGAGCGCCGCCAGAATCAACAGCGGCATGGTCGACATCGATTGCGAATACACCTGCGCGGCGCCGGCGGTGGCGCCGTGGATGGATGCAGGCATGCCCATCTCGCGCATGGCCTGCTGGATCGCCGCCAACGCGTTGCCCAGCGAACCGCCCGGCGGCAGGTTGAACGAGATGGTGCCGGCCACCAGGCCATCCTGGTGATTCACCTGCGTGGCGGTGTGGTTGTTGGTGTAGCTGAGCATCGCCGGGAACGGCACCATGGTTTCCGCCGCGGTGCTGTCCGCGCTGCCGCTGGAGGTGCCGCCCCTGGCATTGGAAATGGCGTTGGTCAGCTGATTGGCCTGCGCATCGGCGTTGCGCGAGTTGGTACTCGCGTTGGCGCTGTTGGAGGCGCTTACCGCCGAGTAGCTGGGTACGCCCTTGACGATGCTGGACGACATCTGCGTCTGCTGCGTACCGGTGGGATTGCCCGCGGCCTTGCTGAAGTACATGCGATCGAGCATCTGCGGGTATTGCCAATACTTGGGCGCGATCTCCATCACCACGTAGTACTGGTTGAGCTGGTTGTAGACGGTGGAAACGGTGCGCTGGCCGAACGCGTCATACAGCACGCTGTCGATCTGGTTCGGCGCAAAGCCGTAGCGCGCCATGGTGGAGCGGTCGAAGTTCACATAGGTCTGCAGGCCGTTCTGCTGCAGATCGGAGTTCACGTCCTGCAGCTGGCTGCGGTATTTGCCCAGCTCCGTCACCAGCTTGGGTATCCAGGTATATAAAGCGTTCGGATCGTCGCTGGTCAATGTGTACTGGTATTCGGAAGCCGATTGCCGGCCGCCGATGTGCAGATCCTGCGCGGCCTGCAAGAACAGTTTCGCGCCGGAGATGGCGTTGAGGCGGGGACGCAGGCGATCGACCACCTGCGCCGCGGACAGCTTGCGTTCGGCCAACGGCTTCAGTTCCACGAACAGGTTGGCGCTGTTGAGCGCGCGGCCGCCGGTGAAGCCGGCCACCGAGGCTACCGCCGGATCCTTCTGCACGATCGATTGCAACTGTGCGAGCTTCTTTTCCATCGCCTGGAAGGAAATGCTCTGGTCGGCGATGATCTGGCCCATCAGGATGCCGTTGTCCTGCTCCGGAAAGAACGTGGACGGCAGCAGCTTGAACAGGAATACGTTGAGCACCAGCAGCCCGATCAGCGTAAGCCCCACCAGCCACGCGTTGTCGAGCACCGCGCTGAGCGATCGCGAATACGTCTGCTTGAAGCGTTCGAACTGCCGCTCGTACCAAACCGCCCAGCGCGCCTTCGAATGCATTGCGGCGCCCGGGCGCAGCAGATACGCGGCCATGGTCGGCGTGACGGTGAGCGAGATCACCATCGACAGCAGGATGGCGACGGACAGCGTCACCGCAAATTCGTGGAACAACAGGCCGATGATGCCCGGCATCAGCAGGATTGGCGTGAACACCGCGATCAGCGACAGGCTCATCGAAATCACCGTGAAGCCGACCTCGCCGCTGCCCTTGAACGCCGCCTCGCGCACGTCCATGCCGTTTTCCACATGGCGCACGATGTTTTCCAGCACCACGACCGCATCGTCGACCACGAAACCGGTGCCGATGGTGAGCGCCATCAGCGAGAGGTTGTCGAGGCTGTAGCCCAGCAGGTACATCGGTCCGAACGTGCCGACGATCGACAGCGGCAGCGCCACCGATGGGATCAACGTGGCGCGCGGCGATTGCAGGAACACGAACACCACGCCGATCACCAGCAGCACGGCCATGAACAGCGAGCGTTCCGTATCGCCCACCGCGGCGTTGACCGATTGCGAACGATCGATCGCCACGCCGATGCGGATGCTGCTGGGCAGGGTCGCCTCCACTGCCGGCAGCACGCTGCGGATCTGCGTCACGGTCTTGACGATATTGCTGCCGGGCGTGGGATACACGATCACCAGCACCGCCGGCTTGCCGTTGTACAGGCCCATGTTGCGGATGTTCTCGGCCGAATCCTGCACGTCGGCCACGTCGCGCAATTGCACCGGCGCGCCGTTGCGATAGGCGATGACCAGGTCGCGGTACGGCGCCGCCTTGCTGATCTGGTCGTTGGAGGTGACTTCGTAGCGCAGGCCGTTCTGGTCGATGTAACCCTTCGCACTGTTCGCATTGGCCGCGCTGACCGCCGCGCGCACGTCTTCCAGGCCGATGCCGTAGCTGTTCAACTTGTTCGGCTCCAGCTCCACGCGCACGGCGGGCAGGGCGCTGCCGCCCAAGGTGATCTGGCCCACGCCGTCGACCTGCGACAGCTGCTGCTGGATCACCGAGTTGGCCGAGTCGTAAAGCTGCGCGCGCGTGAGCGTGTCGGAGGTGAGCGCCAGCACCATGATCGGCGAATCGGCCGGGTTGTATTCGCGATAGGTCGGGTTGTTGCGCAAGGTGCTCGGCAGGTCGGCGCGCGAGGCCTGGATCGCCGCCTGCACGTCGCGCGCGGCGCCGTTGATGTCGCGGTTGAGCGCGAACTGGATGACGATGCGCGCCGAGCCCACGGTGCTGGTGGAGGTCATCTCGGTCACGCCGGCGATCGCGCCCAGGCGTTTTTCCAGCGGCTCGGCCACGGTGGAGGCCATGATCTCCGGACTCGCGCCGGCCATGCTGGCCTGTACCACCACTACCGGGTAGGTGATGTTCGGCAGCGGCGCCACCGGCAGATGGAAATACGCCAATGCACCAGACAGCAGGATGGCGATCGCCAGCAGGGTGGTGGCGACCGGGCGGCGGATGAAGAGGGCGGAGATGTTCATGGACGCCACCCGTCACACGGATGTCGCGTAGGTTGGGGTGCAAACCCCAACATCGTCATGCCGATCGACATGGCGACGTTGGGGTTTGCACCCCAACCTACGTGTGTTCCGCGCCAGGTCACGGCGCACGATCCCCCGCCGCCAGCGACGGCTTGCGATGGAACCGCTGCGCCAACCGATCGAAGAACAGATAGATCACCGGCGTGGTGAACAGCGTCAGCAACTGGCTAAGCGTCAAGCCGCCGATGATCGCCAAGCCCAGCGGCCGGCGCAGTTCCGAACCGGTGCCGGTGCCGAGCAGCATCGGCAGTGCGCCGAGCATCGCCGCCAGGGTGGTCATCAGGATCGGCCGGAAACGCAGCAGCGAAGCTTCGAAGATCGCTTCGGCCGGCGGCTTGCCATGGTCGCGTTCGGCTTCCAGCGCGAAGTCCACGATCATGATCGCGTTCTTCTTCACGATGCCGATCAACAGCACGATGCCGATGATGCCGATGATGTCCAGGTCCGCGCCGGCGATCATCAAGGCCAGCAGCGCACCGATGCCGGCCGAGGGCAGAGTGGACAGAATCGTCACCGGGTGAATGAAGCTTTCGTACAGAACGCCGAGCACGATGTACACCGCCACCAGCGCCGCGATCAGCAGGTACACCTCGCTGGACAGCGAATCCTGGAACGCCTGCGCCGCGCCCTGGAACGATGAAGTGATCGACGGCGGCAGCTTCACCGCCTGCTCGGCCTGGTTGATCTCCTGCACCGCCTTGCTCAGCGATGCGCCATGGGCCAGGTTGAAGGAAATGGTCACCGACGGGAACTGCGCCAGATGGCTGATCGCCAGTGGCGACTTGGTCACTTCGATCTTGGCGATCGCCTTCAATGGCACCTGGCCGCTGCTGGCGGTCTGGCTGGGCAGGTACAGATCGCCCAGCGATTCCAGCGTCGGCAGGCTCGAAGGCTTCGCCACCAGGATCACGCGGTACTGGTTCGACTGGTTGAAGATGGTCGACACGATGCGCTGGCCGAGTGCGTCGTACAGTGCGTTGTCGATGGTCGCGGGCGTGATGCCGAAGCGCGCGGCCAATGGACGGTTCACGTTGACGTTGACACTCAGGCCTTCGTTGTTCAGATCGCTGGTGACGTCGGTGATCGACGTGATCTGCTTCATGCGCCCGACCAGCGCCGGCACGTATTGCTGGAACGCCTGCAGGCTCGGGCCGCGCAGCACGAACTGGTACTGGTTGGGCGAGACGGTGGTATCGAGCGTGAGATCCTGTTCCGGTTGCAGATACAGCTTGATGCCCGGCACGTGCGCGACTTCATCCTGGATGCGCCGCGCGATGTCGGCGGCCGTATCCGAACGATCGTCGCGCGGCTTCAGGTTGATCAGGAAGCGGCCATGGTTGAGCGTGGTGTTGGTGCCGTCGATGCCGACGTAGGAGGTGAGGTTGGTGACGTCCTGGTCCTTGAGGATGGCCTCGGCCAGTTGCGCCTGGCGATCCACCATGCTGCCGTAGGAAACGGAGTTGTCCGCAATGCTGATGCCTTGCAATACGCCGACGTCCTGCACCGGGAACAGGCCCTTGGGAATCATCACGTACAGGATCACGGTAATAAGCATCGTGATCACGAAGGTGACCAAGGTGGCGGTCTGGTGCGCCATCACGAAACGCAATCCGCGTTCGTACGCGTGCAACAGCTTGTTGAACAGCCCTTCGCTGATGCGTTCGAAACGGCTGGGATGGCGCTCGGCCTGCGCGCGCAGGATGCGCGCGCACAGCATCGGCACCAAGGTGAGCGACACAACGCCGGAAAGTACGATGGTCACCGCAAGCGTCACCGCGAACTCGCTGAACAGCCGTCCGATCACGCCGCCCATGAAAAGCAGGGGAATCAACACGGCGATCAGCGATACGGTCAGCGACAGAATGGTGAAGCCGATCTGACCGGCGCCGATCAATGCCGCATTCAACGGCGTTTCGCCTTCCTCCAGGTAGCGCACGATGTTCTCGATCATCACGATCGAGTCGTCCACCACGAAACCGGTGGCGATGATCAGCGCCATCAGCGAGAGGTTGTCGATGGAGTAGTTGAGCTCGTACATCATCGCCAGCGTGCCGATCAGCGACACCGGCACGGAAATGCTGGGGATGATGGTGGCGGGCAGGTTGCTCAGGAATACGAAGATCACCAGCACCACCAGCACTACCGCCAGGATCAGCTCGAACGCCGCATCGGCGACCGAGGCGCGGATCACGCCGGTGCTGTCGTTGACGATCGCCACCTGCATGCCGGCCGGCAGCGTGGATTCGAGTTGCGGCAGGATGCGCTTGATCTGGTCGACCGTGGCGATCACGTTCGCGCCCGGTTGGCGCTGCACATTGAGGATGATCGCCGGCGTGTTGTTGTACCAGGCGCCCTGTTCGACGTTCTGCGCCGATTGCGTGACGCGCGCGACGTCGCGCAGGAACACCGGTGCGCCGTTCTGGTAGGAGACCACCGTATCGAGGTAATCCTTCGGATCCTGGATCTGGTCGTTGCCGTTGATGGTGTAATCGAGCTCGGGACCGTCGAAATTGCCTTTCGGCTGGCTTACGTTGACGTTGGCCAGGAGCGAGCGCAGATCGTCGATGTTGAGCCCGTAGGAGGCGAGCTTCTGCGGATCGGCTTCCACTCGCACGGCCGGCACGTTGCCTCCGGATGGCGTCACCAGGCCCACGCCCGACACTTCGGAAATCTTGGTGCCGAGGCGGTTGTTCGCGACATCCTGCAACTGCGTGAGCGACATCGATTTGGACGTGACCGCCAGCGTGAGGATCGGCTGGTCGGCCGGATTCACCTTCGCATAGGTCGGCGGCGCGGGCAGACCGCTGGGCAAAAGACTGTTGGCGGCGTTGAGCGCTTCCTGCACGTTCTGCTCGGCCACGTCGAGATTGAGCGACAGGTCGAATTGCAAGGTGATGATCGAGGCGCCGGCCGAACTGCTCGAGGTCATCTGCTGCAGGCCGGGAATCTGGCCCAGCTGCACTTCCAGCGGCGCGGTCACCGTGGTGGCCATCACGTCGGGACTCGCGCCCGGGTAGAAGGTCTGCACCTGGATGGTCGGGTAATCGACGCTGGGCAGGGACGATACCGGCAGAAAGCGCATCGCGACCAGGCCCATCAGCACCAGCGCGATCATCAGCAAGGATGTCGCCACGGGCCTGAGCACGAACAGGCGGGAGATATTCATCGGATCACACGCGGCCGGTCACGACGCGGAAGTGGAGCCGGCGTTCTGGCCGGCGCCGTGCCTTCTTCTTCCATTGCCGTGCGCGGCACCGCTGGACGAGGGTGCGGCCGGTGCGCTGCTGGCGCTGGCGGGCCGTGCTTGCGCAACACGGATCCTGGCGCCGTCGCTCAAGCGATCGGTGCCGTCCGTCACTACCGTCTGCCCGGCGGAAAGGCCGGAAAGAATCGCCGTGTACTGGCCATCGCTCGGGCCTGGCGTCACCTTGTGCACCGACACCGTATCGTCCGCATTCTTCAGGAATACGTAATCGCCCGGCGCGCCGGTCTGCACGGCGGGCGTCGGCACCAGCACGGCGTTGTGCAGCGTATCCACCAGCAATTCCACGTTGACGAATTCGTTCGGGTAGAGCTTCTCGTCGTCGTTCGGAAAATTTGCGCGCAAGGTCACCGTGCCGGTGCTGGTCGCCATCTGGTTGCTGATCGCATACAGCAGACCGGTAGCGAGCTGCTTGCTGTTGTCGCTGTTATACAAAGTGACCGGCAGCTTGGCGCCGCTGTTGACGCGATCGAGCACCTTGCCCAGCGAATTCTGCGGCACGGTGAACTGCACGGTGGTGGGTTTCATCGTGGTGATCACGACGATGCCGGTGGAACTGGACGGCGTGACGTAGTTGCCCGGATCCACCAGCCGCAGGCCGACCCGGCCATCGACCGGCGCGGTGATGCGGCAATAGGCAAGGTCCAGATCGAACTGCGCGATGTTGGCCTTGTCCGCCTTCACCGCCGCTTCGGACTGCTCGACCAGGAATTTCTGGTCCATGTACTGCTGTTCGGCGATCGATTTCTTCTGGTAGAGCTGCGTGTAGCGCGCCAGATCGGTGCGCGCCTGGTCGAGCGTGGCCTGATCCTTCGCCAGCTGCGCTTCGGCCTGCTGCTTGCTGATCTGGTACTGGCGCGGATCGATCTGCGCCAGGAACTGGCCTTTCTTCACATCCTGGCCTTCCTGGTAGCCCACTTCGGTGAGATACCCGCTCAATTGCGGCAGCACCGTGACGGTGGCCAGCGGCGTGACCGTGCCGAGCGAATGCTGGATCTCCGGCATGTCGCCCTGATGCGCGGTGGCCACGCTGACCACTTGCGCCGGAAAACCAACTCTGGCCGGCTTTCTGTTGACGATATGGAATATCACGAGGGCGATCACCGCCACCACGATCGCCAGCGCGATCCATAGGCCGCGTCGGCGGCGAGCGTATCCGGCTGTTCGCGGGCTGTCCGCACTCATAACCATCTCCAAATACCCGCTCTCGCGTCTACAAGAGCGCTTTCAATGATCGAAACGCATCGCGATCCAGGCGATCGGTGGCCGTCAGCGCGACGGTCGGAACAGTTGTAACGGCCTGCCGCGCGCGTGGTTGACATCTTTCGGCGCGCCGCCCGCGATCATCAACGTATTAGCGGGTTAAAACGGCTGGGTCTTCTGGGTCTGCCGATGGCGTCGGCGTTGTGGTATGGCGCATCGTGCATGCGGAAGGTGAAGAGCGTGCAGCGCCACGCAGGCCGGCAATGTTGCCGATGCGATCGAATAACAGGCGCTTGTGCAAGGTTACGCGCTGCCGCGTAGGCTGGGGTGCAAACCCTGATATATCCCCACGTTTTTGCTTGCGCTCCTTAATTTTGGAAAAGCGAGAACGTTCACGCCGGCAGGTCGCTAAAAAAAGCCTCAAAGTCATTCCGGCTTTCGCCCACTGCTGTCCGTGGAAAACCTCCAATATTTGCCGCAGTGCTTGATACGTCGTCGTCCCGGCGAAAGCCGGGACCCAGCGACTTGAAGATCGCTCAAAGTCACTGGACCCCGGCGTTCGCCGGGGCGACGAATCGGTAGCGCTTGAATTTGCTGGCAAAGATGGTGGTGCCCGATGATCGCAAGCGCTTATCTACCTAGAGCAAATTTTCCCCGGACAGCAGTGGGCTTTCGTCGGAATGACGACGAGGGATAGTGGCGATCGCACACAAGAATGGCCAGCCCGCTGATTTTGCTCAACATATCCGGCGAAAAGCGTGGGGGTATATCAGGGTGCAAACCCCAACGTCGAGATCCATGATCGACTTGGCAATGTTGGGGTTCGCACCCCAACCTACGGAGCTTCACCGTGGCGACGGATGCCAGGACTCCAGCGCCGCCCGCATCTTCTCCCGCCCCAGTTCGATCAACTCGCGCGCCCGATAGAACGCATACGCACTGGACACGTTGCGCGCCAGCTGCACCAGCAGATCGGGCTGATACGCCGCCAGGCGCAGGCGCGAAAGATTGGCCTGCATCAGGTCCATCGATTGCCCGAGCAGCTCCAGCGCGCCGGGCTCATGCGCTTTTCCAGGTTCCAGCGCGCGCAGTTCGCTGGGCAGGAACCGCCCAAACAAGCGGCCGATGCCGCCCCTGGGTTTCGTATCGCCCGCGGAAATCTCCACCGGCAGATTCGTTTCGGCGGGACCATCGATGCTGACCGCGATGACGTAGTCGGCCGGTTCGCGGATCAGCGGCGTCACCGGCACCGGATTGAGCAAGGCGCCGTCCACCAGCAGGCGTCCGTTGATCAGGTGCGGGCGGAACAAGGTGGGGATCGCGATCGACGCCCGCACCGCATCGAACAGCGAACCACGCGTCAGCCACACCTCGCGTTCGCGCTCCAGGTCGGTGGCGACCGCGGTGTAGGCGATCGGCAGGTCCTCGATGCGCACGTCGCCGACCAGATCGAGCATCGCGCCGATGATCTTCTCGCCCTTAATCAGCCCGCCGCCGGCAAAGGAAAACGACCAGTCCACCAGCTTCAGCACGTCGAACTTGTCCAGCGAGCAGACCCAGTCGCGATAGATAGCCAGCTTGCCGGCGGCGCGAATGCCGCCGATCAGCGCACCCATCGAGCAGCCGGCAATGGCGACGATCTCGAAACCCTGCGCTTCCAGTTCCTCGATCGCGCCGATATGCGCCAAGCCTTTCGCACCGCCGGCGCCGAGCGCCAGTGCCACGGTGGGCTTGCGTGTGGGAAGCTTGTCATCGCCAATGCGCGAAGGGAGTTCGATGGACTGAGTGGCGGGCATGGACGGTGCGGGTTCGCTGCTCTATTGATAGCCGGTAAGCGCAAGCTGCAGCATGATCTTCATTTCCTCGCGCAGCGGCAGCGGCGCGAGGATTTCCGCATCCGGGCCGTACTTCAGCACGTCCATCAGTAATTCGCGTGAATTCGAATACGGCAGCTGCAGCTCGTAGCGTCCGTCCGGCAGCCAGGTGCCTTTCTGCTGCGAGTGCCAGTGCTCGTCGGCCACCCAGCGCGCCGCGTGCGCGGAGAAACGGATGGTGGCCCAGGCCTTCGGCTTGCCGGCGAAGATGCCGTAGCTGGAAGCGAGCAGTTCGTTGAGATCGTTCTCCGCCACGTCGCGCGCCGCTTCGTCCAGCGCGTGCGGATCGGCGATGCGATCCACCGCGAAGCTGCGCAGGGCTTCGCGATCGTGGTCCCACGCATCCAGGTACCAGTTGTCGCGGTAATGCGTCAGTCGCTGCGGCGACACCGTGCGCTTGCTTTCATTGTTGGTGGTGCGCGCGCGATACAGGAAACGCAGCTGCTTGCGATCCAGCACCGCGCCGGCGGTAATGCGGAACACCTGCTGGTCGAGCTTGCGCTCGCCCCAGGGGATCACGCGGATGCGCTCCACCGGCAAGGCCTTGCCGCTGGCGCGGTCGGACAGCAGATGTTCGATGCGCGCCTTGAACGGCGCCAGCGCACCGGCCAGCACGCCGGGGCCGCTGCGCCCGATCAGCTCGTTCAGCGCCAGCAGCGCGGCCAGCTCGTCCGAGGTGAGCCACAGGCCCGGCAATTCGAACCGCTGACCTTCCGTGGCTTCGTAGCGGAAGGCGGCATGCTCGCCGCCGGCGCTCTCGATCGGCGCACCCAGCGCGTCGCGCAGGAAGGCGATGTCCCGGTACAGCGTGGCGCGCGAGCATTCGAGCTCGTCCATCAGCCGGGGCAGCGGCACCGGGTAGTGCGCCGATTTCAGCAGGCGATGCAGGGTGAGAATGCGCTCGTAGCGATCCATGTCGAGGTTCAGCAGGGGAGTCTGCGTAGCATGGCCATGCTACGTGACGCCCGCAAGCGTGCCGCGGGCCCTTTCCGCGATGACATGGCGTCGCCGGGGCGCCGCCCGGCCTGTCACGGGCGGGCCATAAGATCGGTCCAAATTATTCACAAAGCATTCAAGCCGCTCCGTTAAAGTGGCCTGTTCCAACAGCTTTTTAACATTGGACGATCCCCGCGATGAAAAACCTGCTGATGACCGGCCTCGCGCTCGCCGCCCTGGCCACCTTCACCGCCCAGGCCCAGGACACGTCCTCCGGTACCCAGACCAGCTCCGGCACCTGGACGGGCTCGGGCGAACTGGGCTTCGCCTCCACCACCGGCAACTCGCGCTCGCAGAACGTGAACGCCAAGCTCAACCTGAGCCAGGAAACCGACCAATGGAAGAACAGTTTCTTCGCCGACTGGCTGCGTTCCAAGGGCCAGGTCACCGTGACCAACGCGCAGGGCCAGGCGGTCAAGCAATTCGACACTACCGCCGACCGCTACGATTTCGGCGCCTCGGCCGGCTACAAGCTCGATCCGCGCAGCTACATCGTGGCCGCCGGCCGCTATGAACACGACGACTTCGCCGCGTACCGCTGGCAGGGCACCGTCTCGCTCGGCTACGGCTACATGGCGTTGAAGACCGACCGCACCCAGCTCTCCTTCGAACTCGGCCCCGGTTACACCGAATACCAGCCGGCGACCGGCACGCAGACCATCAACGGGGTCACCGTGCCGCTGAAGGAACCGCGCCAGAGCCAGGTGGTGGCGCGCGGCCTGGTCAACTACAAGTACCGCATCACCGAAAACACCGCCTTCGACGATACCTTCCTGATGGAAGCGGGCAGCAAGAACGCCTACTTGCAGAACGACGCCGGTCTCGCGGTGAGCATGACCAAGAAGCTGTCGCTCAAGGTCGGTTTCCAGGTACGCCACAACACCAACGTGTTGCCGGGCATCCGCCACACCGACACGCTGACGACGACCAATATCGTCTACAACCTTTGATTGCATCGCGACTTCGTCGCGCATCGAACCCCTTCGTGTTCGCGCACGGAGGGGTTTTTGTTTATGTCGTGTTGGCCCACACGCTGAGCTCATTACCGTTCAGTGTTGTCGGCGTCGGCACACACGTGCGCGTGTCGAACTCCGCTACTGCAGCAGCCCGATATTTCGAACACTCCCCGAACGTCAGTTTTTCGTAAAGCCGGCTGCGCGCGGTGCGCAGCCGTGCGCAAGTATTCGCAAAGGGAGTGGTGCAGCAATGACATACAGGAACCGGATGGCGTCGGCGATTGCGACGGCCTTAATGATCTGCGCCGGCCATGCTGCGGCACAGGACGCCGACCAGGGCGCAAGTGCCGACAAAGCCAAGCAGCTGCAGGTCATCACGGTCACCGGCTCGCATATTCGCAGTGTCGATTTGGAAACCTCGCAGCCCGTGTTCACGATGGATCGCAAAGCCATAAAGGCGACGGGCCTCACCAACGTAAACGACATCCTGGCGCGCATGCCTTCCATCGGCACGCCTGACATCACACCCCAGGACACGCTGTTGTCAGGCATGGACGTCGGCGGCCGTTACGTCAACATCCGCAACCTCGGGTCACAGCGAACGCTGGTACTGGTGAACGGACGTCGCTGGAGCACCAGCCTCAGTGGCTTGACCGATCTTTCAACGATTCCGGTCTCGATCATCGACCGCATCGACGTCCTCAAGGACGGTGCTTCCTCCGTATATGGCTCCGACGCGATCGGCGGTGTCGTCAACATCATTACCCGCGAAAAATTCGATGGTGCGGAGTTCAATGCGTACTACGGCCAGAACGGAAAGGGCGATGGTCAGCAAAAAAATGCCGACATCACATGGGGACACAACACCGAGAAGTCGTCCTTCATTCTGGGACTTTCCTATCAAGAACAGCAGCCGGTATGGGATCGCAGTCGTGACATTACCGCCTATGCGCAGGGTCCGCGCCATCGGACCGCGGGATGGGGCACTGGACCCTGGGGGCGGGTGATTGATCCGCGCGCGGAAGGAACTGCAGGAGCCGGCGCTTACGACAGCAATACCGGCCAATGGATTCCCAACAACTATGTGATCGATCACGGCAGCGCGAATAGCGCCGACCTGGCCAACTATCATCTTTATGACCCGGCCAGTACGACCGACAAATACAACACCGCGCAGGACATGACCTTTCGTGCGGGCACTTCACTGAAGAACCTGTTTGTGCAGGAACGCTACCGGCTGACCGACAACATCACCTTGCGTGGCTCGGCCAGCTACAGCAGCCGCAACAGCTCCAGCCAGCTGGCGGGTTATCCCTTCTCGTGGACACTCAATCCCGACGCTTATTACAACCCGTTTCCCGGTTATGAAACGGAGTTCGTGCGCCGAACCGCCGAGATGCCGCGCATTACCTGGACCAATTCGCGCCTGACGCATATCGACTTTGGCGCGGAAGGCTATTTCACCTTCCTCGATCACGACTGGAATTGGGATGCAGGTTACACGTTCTCCCAAACCCGCAGCCGCCAAGTCAGCACCGGTAACCTCTATCTGCCGCACGCTGACAACGCATTGAACGCCATCGCCGGCCCTGACGGTCAACCTGTCTGTGCCGATCCGTCGAACGGTTGCGTGCCGTGGAACATCCTTGCCGGGCCCGGATCCACACCAACCTCGGTATGGAACTACGTCAACTATGTCGGTACGGCACGGCAAGTCGCTCAGACGGATGACATTACTGCCAACGTCAGCGGCGGCTTGTGGGACATTCCCACCGGCGGAACGCTCAGCATCGCCGGTGGCATCGAGCATCGCCGAGAGAAAGGTCGCTACCGTCCAGATCCGAACGATGCCGCGGGTCTCACGACGAGTCTCGCCAGTGCGCCGACCCAAGGCCGGTACAACGTCAACGAGGCGTACCTGGAACTGGATGCGCCGATCCTCAAGGATCGCCCCGGCGCGCAGGAGTTGGGCATCAACGTGGCCAGCCGCTTGTCGCACTACACTACGTTCGGCACCACGGTCAACAACAAGTACAGCATCCGCTGGCGCCCCATTACGGATCTACTGTTGCGTGGCACATATGGGCATGGATTCCGTTCTCCCACCCTCGACGATTTGTATAGCGGCGAAGGACAAAGTTTCGAGACCTTCCTGGATCCATGTGACAGCGCATACGGTGCGGCCGCGAGCAATCCGGCGGTCGCGGCGCGTTGTGCTGCCGCCGGCGTGCCGGCTGGCTATCGACAAGTCGACCAGGCCGGTCAGCTGATCGGCAGCAATGCGGGCGGCCAATCTCCGACTCCGTTTATTTCCGGTTCGAACCCTTTGCTGAAGCCGGAAACGTCCGTCACGCGCACGCTTGGTCTGGTCTATAGCCCGCATTATGTGGACGGCCTGGATGTCACCCTGGACTACTACGATATCCGGGTGAAGAACGTCGTCAGTGCCGTGAACGCCAGCAGCATTCTTGATTTCTGCTACGTGCAAAACATCTCGAGTTTCTGTGATCGTTTTACGCGCAATGGCAGCGGTGCCATCGGTTCGCTCAACGAAACCCTGGCCAATCTGGGTGCTTTGAATACGCAAGGCTATGACGTCGGTATTCACTATCGTTTGCCGGAGCTGCCGTTTGGTCGCTTCCGTGTGTCTTCGGACAGTACGTACCTGAGCAAATACCAGGTTGTTCCCGGCCCGGGCGAAGTGCCGAAAGATTTAGCTGGCTTCATGAGCGGTACGCAGTCGCTCTATCGCATCCGCTCCAACTTTCAGCTGGACTGGGATTACAAGCAATTTGGCGCGACGTGGACCGTCCGCTATTTTTCCGGCCTGAAAGACAGCTGTTACTCCGTCGATCCGGCTATTGAGTGCGGCAACCCAACTTATACCAATCCCTGGATCGGCAGCTATGGCATCTCGCGAAAGGGTTCGGTCGCCTTCAACGACGCTCAATTGCGTTACACGACGCCTTGGAAAGGGGTCGTGTCAGTGGGTGTAAACAACATCTTCAACCGTAAAGGGCCGTATTACTACAACGTGGTGTCGGCTGGCTCGGGCAGTCCACCGTATGACACCAACTTCGATATCGATCGCTTCTTCTATTTGCAATACAACCAGAAGTTCGACCTCTAACAGCTCGTGCTCGAAAACAATGCGGACCTTCGGGTCCGCTTGTTATTTTCCAAGCAGCGCCGCTGCGCCTTGCGCAAATAATGACTGGGCTACCTCGTTGCCAAGCTTGGCCGCATCGTTGATATCGCCAGAGGCTTCGGCCTGCAACAGGCGTCCGCTCGAAACATCGCCCACCATGCCGCGCAGATGCAGGCCACGCTCGGTCACCGTGCACCATGCGCCGACGGGCACGGTGCAGCTGCCGCCCAGGGCCTGGTTCATCGCGCGCTCGGCGGTGATGGCGAGGCGCGTGTCGGGGTCATCGAGTACGGCGAGGGCCTCGAGCACATCGGGCTGATCGGAACGCGCTTCGATGGCGATGGCGGCCTGACCCGGCGCGGGTAGCCAGTTGGGTGCGCTCATGCGGCTGCGGATGCGTTCGTGCAGGCCGAGGCGTTCCAGGCCGGCGCAGGCGAGGATGATCGCTTCGTAATGGCCGGCGTCGAGCTTCTGCAGGCGGGTGCCGACGTTGCCGCGCAGGTCGAGCAATTCCAGGTCGGGCCGCACGGCGCGCAGCAGCGCCTGGCGGCGCAGGGATGACGTGCCGACGCGCGCTCCCAATGGTAGTGCGGCCAGGTCGGCGTAGTCGTTGCTGACGAACGCATCGGCGGCATCGGCGCGCGGCAGGATGGCGGGCAGGGCGAAGCCGGGTTCCAGTTCCGCCGGCACGTCCTTGAGCGAATGCACCGCCAGGTCCGCGCGGCCTTCCTGCATCGCCACTTCCAGTTCCTTCAGGAACAGACCCTTGCCGCCGACCGTCGCCAGCGAGCGGTCGAGGATTTCATCGCCGCGCGTGGTCAACGGCACCAGTTCCACGCGCAGGCCGGGATGCGCCGCGCGCAGCAGGCTGGCGACGTGTTCGGCCTGCCACAGGGCGAGTGCGCTTTTGCGGGTGGCGATGCGTAGCAGGGACGGCGACATGCGAACTCCGGGAACGACCATTGCCGCCATTGTCGCGCACTTAAGGATGCTCTGATCCATTGCGCGTACCCGGCATGGCGTCCAGAAGGCGCGCAGGGTGTGTTGCGTGGCGCAGGGCGGACTGGCCGTCTGTTCAAGCCGCGCGGCACACCCCGCGGTGACGGGTGTGTGGAATAGATCAGAGCATCCTTAACCTTCGCGCAGCAGCTTGCGCAAGGCGGGCAGGTTGCGGCGGCTGACTTCCGGACTGAAATCGGTACCGGCCAATCGCGCCAGCACACGGCCATCGGCCAGCGTCTTCAGTCCGACCAGGCGATGCGCCGGCACCAGACAGTTGCGATGCAGGCGGATCAGGTCGGGATAGGTTTCTTCCAGCTGCCGCAGCGATTCGTCCAGCAGCAGTTGGTCGCCGGCGCGGTGCGCGACCACGTATTTCTCTTCCGCCAGCAGGCAGATCACTTCATCCAGCGCGATGCGCACCGGTTCGCCGCGCACGCGCGCATGCAACCAGCCGGCAGGTTCGCGCGGCTGCGCATCCAGGCGCTGGCGCACGCGCTTGAGCGCATCGCGCAGGCGCTCCACGCGCACGGGTTTCAACAGGTAATCGACCGCTCCCAGGTCGAACGCGTGCACGGCGTGGGCTTCATAGGCGGTGCAGAACACCACCTGCGGACGCGCGCGATGGGCCAGCCGCGCGGCCAGGGCCTTGCCGTCCATGCCGGGCATGTTGATGTCGAGCAGCAGCAGGTCGGGCTGCGTCTGCGACAACGCCGCCAGCGCCGCTTCACCATCGCCCACGCTGCCGACCACGTCCACGTCCGGGCATTCCCGCAACAAGGCGTCCAGGCGCGCCCGCGCCAGCGGTTCGTCGTCAACGATCAGTACGCGCATGGCAGGAGCAACCTCACCACAAAACGATTCCCCTGGGGACCGGCTTCCACACTGGCTCGTGGCCCGAAATGATACGTCACGCGCTGGCGCACATTGTTGAGGCCGTGGCCGCTGCCGCCGGTGGTGGGTTGGTCGGCGAGCGGATTGTCGATCTCGATACGCAGCATGTTGCCTTCGCGCATACCGCGCAGGATGATCTCGCCGCCTTCGCGCAACGGCTGCACGCCGTGGCGCACCGCGTTTTCCACCAGCGGCTGCAGCAGCAGCACGGGCATCGGCGCGTCCAGCGGTAGATGATCCAGCTCGCGCCGCACGCGCAGGCGCTCGCCCAGCCGCAATTGTTCGATCGCCAGGTAGCGCTCGACCAGTTGCAGTTCCTGGCCGAGCGTGCCGCTGTGCGCATCGTCCTGGCCCAGGGCGGCGCGGAACAGCTCGGAAAGGTCTTCCACCGTGCGTTCGGCCGCGGCCGGGTCCACCCGCACCAGCGCCGCCACCGTGTTCATGCTGTTGAACAGAAAGTGCGGACGAATGCGCGCCTGCAGCGCTTCCACCTTCGCATGCGCCACCGCTGCCAGCCGCGCCTGCCATTCGGCCAGCACGTAGAAGTAGCGCAGCATCGCCGCGCCCAGCAGCGCGGCGATCGCCGCGTTGTTGCGCACGAAGGTGGGCGAATCGCCGGGAATCAGCTGCATGTCCAGCGCCCCGTCCATCCATCGCGCCAGCACGCTGCCGAACACCACGATCAGCACCATCACCAGCCACACGCCCGCATACGGCAGCAGGCCCGGCAGGCGCAACAACCACGGGCGCAGCTTGCACAGCGCCACGCCGATCACCATCGCCACCCATTCCACGAACAGCATGCCGACGCTGTAGCCGCGCCAGCCGCGCGTGCTCTGCGGCGCCAGCCAGGCCAGGGTCACGCTCAGCGCGCCGACGATCAGCAGCGCGGAAATGACCGGCAGGCTGCAGAAATCCGGCAGCGGGCTGCGCGGTTGGGCGGACGGTTTGGTTGCGACCCCTGGCATGCGCGCAGTATGCCCGCTGAGATGGGGTTTTTCAGCGCAGGCGCGCACCGATCCAGCGGCGCAGATCGGCAATTTCCTCCGGACAAACCGCATGCGCCATCGGATAGGTATGCCAGTCCACCTGATAACCCAAGGCTTCCAGCGCGGCGCGCGAATCCACGCCCCGCTGCAAGGCCACCACCGGATCATAGGTGCCATGTCCCCAGAAAATCGGCACGCCGGCATTCACCGCGTTGCGTTCCGCGGCAAGCGTGTGGGCGATCGGCAGATACGTCGACAGCGCAATGATCCCCGCCAGCTTCTGCGCATGGCGCAGGCCTGCCGCCAGCGCGATCGCGCCGCCTTGCGAAAACCCCGCCAGCAGGATGCGTTCGCTGGGCACGCCGCGTTCCTGCTCGCGGGCGATCAGCGCTTCCAACTGCATGATGGATTCGCGCGTGCCTGTTTCATCCTGCCGCGAGAGCAGATCGAAGCCGTAGATGTCATACCAGGCGCGCATCGCCATGCCGTTGTTGATCGTCACCGGACGCACCGGCGCATGCGGAAACACGAAGCGGATGGCCGGCCACTCCGGCGCCACCAGTTCCGGCACGATCGGCGCGAAATCATGGCCGTCGGCGCCCAGGCCGTGCAGCCAGATGATGCTGTAGACGGGATTGGCGGCGGTTTCGGTTTCGACGGCGGGGAGCAGGGACATGGCGCGTTGGACGAAGTGAAACGAAACGGCATCGTAGCAGCTACGCGCATGGCCCCTCCCTCCGGGAGCGCGTAGGTTGGGGTGCAAACCCCAACACCCGGATGCACCCGACCATGGCGATGTAGGGGTTTGCACCCCAACCTACGATCACTGCGTCGCCAGCCCCAGCTCATGCGCAAAAAACGTCAGCATGATCGCCATATCCCCAACCCGCTGGCTAAACGGCGCACCTACGCCGTGACCCGCATTCATCCGCGTCAGCAACAGGATCGGCTGCGCGGAACCCGTGGCATTCTGCAATGCCGCCGTAAACTTGCGCGACTGCCACGGCGCCACGCGCGGATCGTTCGCGCCGGTGGTCATCAACACGGCGGGATAGTCGGTGTGCGGCTTCACGTTCTGCAGCGGTGAATACGCCAGCGTCGCCTTGAACTGCGCCGGATCGCTCACCGTGCCGAACTCGCTGACGTTGTACGGGCCGTTGGCGAAGTCGGTTTCGTGGCGAAGCACATCGTAGATACCGACCATCGCCACCACGGCGCGGTAATCGCGCGGGTGTTGCACCAGCGATGCGCCCATCAGCAGGCCGCCGTTGCTGGCGCCGAGTATTCCCAGATGCTTGCGATCGGTCCAATGCGCATCGAACAGGGCCAGTGCGGCGGCGTGGAAGTCATCGAACACGTTTTGTTTGTGCAGCATCTGGCCTTGCGCATGCCAGTCCTGTCCGTATTCGTTGCCGCCGCGGATATGGGCGAAGGCAAACACGCCGCCGTGTTCCAGCCACGCCAGCCGCGCGCCGATGAAATGCGGCGAAACCGGCAGATCGTAACCGCCGTAGCTGTAGAGAATGGTCGGGCGCTGTCCGTCGGGCGTGACGCCGCGCATCGCCAGCACGGTGACCGGAATGCGGGTGCCGTCCTTGGAAATGCCATCGATGCGATGCATCTCGACCTTGCTGTAATCGGCGGCGAGCTTCACTTCGAACATGTTCTTCAAGCCGCCGGTTTTCGCATCGACATCCACCCAGCGCGAGGGCAGCGTCCAACCGTCGCAGGTGATCAGCGCATGATCCTGGCCGGGTTCGGAAGCGATGCCGTCGATGGTGATGCCGTGCTCAGGCAGCGCCAGGCGGCGTAGCAGCGTGCCGTGCGCGTCGTACTGTTCCACCCACCAGTCCGGCCCCCAGCTGCGCGTGGCGAGAAAGCCATCGGCGATCGGCGCCACTCGCTGCAGCGCACCTTCGCGCTGCGGCAGCACGGTGGCGAGCTTGCCTTGCGCATCCACCGCGAGCACTTCGCCGCGCGCTGCGTGCGCGAAGCTGGTGACGAACAAGCGCTGGCCGATCCACGCTGCTTCGCGCACGTTCGCCTCATGGCCCAGTACTTTCTTCCACCCGGCGCCTTCGCGCAGATACACCTCGGCCGGGCCGCCGTCGCCGATGTTGGCGAGCACGGCCAGCTGCTTCGCGCCGGGCGAGGTGAGCAGGCGATATTCGGCAACGTTCGAATAGCCTTTGCCGAAGACGGCTTCGTCCGCCGTGGCCGGCTGCCCAAGCACGTGATGCATCAGCGCCGCATCGAACTGCCGTACCTCCGCACCGGCTGCCGGTAGCGGAAAACGCACGTAGACCAAGCCTTGTTCGTCCGCATCCCAGGCCACGTCTTCCGGCGTGGTGCCGCCGCCTGCGTAGGGCAGCGCGTCGCGCAAGGTTTTGCCGGTCTGCACGTCGAGCACGTGCACGGTGGTCAATTCGCTGCCGCCTTCCGCCGTGCCGTACGCCAGATAGCGTCCGCTGGGCGAGGGCCAATAACCGGTGATCGCGGTGCTGCCGCCGCCGGCGCTGACGTCCACCAGCACGCGCGCCGGCCCATTCGGCCAGGCCTGCGCCATCAACTGCGGTTGCGGCTGCGGCGGCGTTTCCTGCAGATAGAACAGCGTGCCGCCGGCGAGCAGCGGCGACGAGCGCGTGGTGGAGGTAATCGCCAGCTGCTGCACGCGTCGCGTGATCGCCTTGCCTTCCGGCATCGCGGCCAGCGCGGCGTCGGTGTGATCGTTCTGCGCCTTGATCCAGCCTTGCACGGCAGGATCTTGCGGATCTTCCAGCCAGCGATAAGGATCGTTTACCTTCACGCCGTGCAAACTGCTGGCGTCGGCACGCATGGGCGAGGGGGGCGGCTTCGTTGCATCGCTTGCGTACGCGGCGATCGCGGCGGCCAGGGCGAAGACGGGCAGGCAACGCAGCAAGGACGACATGCCGTAATCCTCAGGAGAAAGCGGACCACGCAGACTATATCCCGCCGCTTTCCCGCGAAACGGGACCATCGGCGCTTGTCACGCCTGTGAGCTTGGCTATGCTGGCGAATTTTCGACTTCCGGAAACTGCCCATGCGCCGACTGCTGCTCGCCGGCCTTATTGCGTTCACCGTACTGCCTGCGGCAGCGGACACTGCACCCAAGCTCGACCTGGAAACCGTCATGGCCCATCCGGACTGGATGGGCCATGAAGTGGAAACGCCATATTGGAGCGTGGACGGCCGCAGCCTGTACTACCGGCTCAAGCGCGATGGCAGTCCGGTGCGCGACCTGTATCGTGTCGACCCCGCGCAAGGCATAAGCAGCAGGCTGGACGCCGCCGCCACCGCGCACGCGGAAGGCCCCGCCGTGTACGACCGCGCGCATCGCTACGCTGCGTATATTTTTCACGGCGACGTGTTCCTGGTGGAACTGGCCAGCGGCCGGCGCACGCAGGTCACGCGCAGCAGCCTGCCCGAATCCTCGCCGCGCTTTTCCGCCGATGGCCGCGCGCTGCAATTTCGCGAGAGCAACAGCTGGTATGTCTACGACATCGCCAGCGGCGTCACCGCACCGGCCGCGGTGCTGAAATTCGCCGACGATCCGCAGGAGAAAAAGCCGGATGCGCTCGGCCAGCAGCAGCTGGACCTGTTCAAGTCCCTGCGCGAAGACAAGGCGGACAAGGACGCTCTGCACGCCAACGAACAGGAACTGGCCGCCGCCGATCCTTCGCGGGCGCCGCAGCCGTTCTACCTCGGCGACAAGCAGCAACTGGCCGATGCCGAACTGTCGCCCGATGGCCGCTGGATGCTGGTGGTGACGCAGCCTGCGCATCATGACGACGGCAAGGCGCCCAACGTCATCCACTTCGTCACCGATACCGGCTACACCGAAACCGAAGCGGCGCGCACCTATGTCGGCCGCAACGATCCGGCGCCGCAATCGGTGTTGTTGCTCGACCTGGTTGCGCATAAGTCCTATCCGCTTTCGACCGACAAGCTGCCGGGCATCAAGGACGATCCGCTGCAGGCGATCCGCACGAAAACCATCGCGCAACTCCAGCAAGCCGGCAAAAGCGATGACGCCAAGGCCTTGAAGGCGCCGGACGTACGGCCGGTCACCCTGTACAGCATGGACAGCGGCAGCGCCGGCATCGTGTGGAGCGATGATGGCCGCAACGCCGCGCTGGAATTTCTCGCCGTCGACAACAAGGATCGCTGGATCGCCAGCGTCGACTTCGCGCATCACACGCTGGTGCCGCAGCACCGGCTGCACAACGACGCCTGGATCAACTGGATCTTCAACGATTTCGGCTGGCTCAAGGACGGCCGCACGCTGTGGTACCTGAGCGAAGAAAGCGGCTATTCGCAGCTCTACGTAAAGCCGGTCGATGGTGCAGCGAAAGCGCTGACCTCCGGCAAGTTCGAAGTGAGCCAGACGCAGCTGTCCAACGATGGCAAATGGTTCTACCTGCGCACGAACAAGACGGCGCCGTACAGCTACGACATCTATCGCGTACCTTCCAACGGCGGTGAGCTCAGCCGCATCACACACTACGGCGGCATGGATCAGTTCACGCTGTCGCCGGACGACACGCAGCTGGCGGTGCTGCATTCTTCCGCTTACGTATTGCCGCAGCTGGCCGTGCAGAACGTCGACGGCGGCGCGCCGCGCGAACTCACCCACACCATGAAGCCGGGCTTCACCGCCTATGCGTGGATCGAACCGAAGATCGTGGAAGTGCCGTCCTCGCACGGCGCCGGCGTGATCTACGCGAAGTATTACGGCCCGGCCGATGACACCGCGGCGCCCGCTTCGCGCCCGGCCGTGCTGTTCGTGCACGGCGCCGGCTATCTGCAGGACGTGAAGCAGGCCGCCACGTACTACCAGCACGAGCAACTGTTCAACAACCTGCTGGTGCAGCAAGGCTATGTGGTGCTGGACATGGATTACCGCGCCTCCGAAGGCTACGGCAGCGCGTGGCGCACCGCGATCTATCGCCAGATGGGCCACCCGGAACTGGAAGACCTGCTCGACGGCAAGGCCTGGCTGGTGAAGAACCACGGCGTCGATCCCAGGCGCGTGGGCATCTACGGCGGCAGCTATGGCGGCTTCATGACCGAAATGGCGCTGCTGCGCGCACCCGGCGAGTTCGCCGCCGGCGCGGCGCAGCGTCCGCCGTCCGACTGGGTGACCTACAACGCGCCGTATACCTCCGGCATCCTCAACGATCCGCAGCTCGACCCGGAGGCGTACACGATCAGTTCGCCGATCACCTACGCGGAAAACCTGCGCGATCCGCTGCTGATCAACCATGGCCTGATCGATGACAACGTACTGGCCAGCGATTCCATCCGCCTGTACCAGCGCTTCGTCGAACTGCACAAGAAGCATTTCTGGATCTCGCTGTACCCGCTGGAGCGGCACGAATTCGAGCATGCCGATGCGTGGTACGACGAGTATCGGCGTATCGATGAGTTGTTCGAAACGTGGGTGAAGCCTGCGCGTTGATGCCGGCTCGCCATGGACGCGTAGGTTGGGTTAGCGCAGCGTAACCCAACGTGCTCTTCGATGCGGCATAGTTGGGTTACGCTGCGCTAACCTAACCTACGCGTCGCGTATTTACATCGAGTCACGCATTTATTTGTCGCTGTCTTTGTTGTCCTTACGCCCCGCGGCAATCTCCGTCGCAGCGCGTTCCAGGATCGCCACCACGCGCTGCGCCTCGGCCTTCCAGTCGCCGCCGTGCATCAGCACCGCGTGCTTGAGCGAATGCATCGCCTTGCGCACCGTCATAGGCACCGACAGCTTGGCGAACATGCGGGCGCTTTCGCGCGTGCGTTCGATGATCGCCTCGACGGTGGGGCGGTTGGCGTCCAGGTACGCGCGGCCCTCGTCGGTGATCGCGTACAGCTTGCGCCCGCCTTGCTCGTTCTCCACCGAAGCGTGGCCCATTTCTTCCAGCATGGTCAGCGTGGGGTAGATCGCACCGGGGCTGGGCGAATACTGGCCGAGGAACATCTCCTCGATCGTGCGGATCAGCTCGTAGCCATGACGGGGCTGCTGCTCGATCAGCGCCAGCAGCAACAGTTTCAGATCGCCGTGGCCCAGCAGGCGGCCGCCGCCGCGCCGCGCGCCGCCTTGCATGTCGCCCCAGTCGCCGAAATCGCCGTGCTGCCCGAAACCGCCATGCCGGCCGCGCCGGCCATGGAAATCGTAGGCCTCGCGGTCGAACCCGCCGGCTTCACGCCAGCCTCCGCAGTCGCCGCCATGATGCCGATGCATAAAGCGATGGAACAGGAAGTGCCTGTGCATGATGAACTCCGATATATCGAAATGACGGTAGAAACGATATATCGAAAATGTATCGGAGTGCAAGCGGCAGCCGGATGGACCGGAACTAGCCAGTGTGCGTGAAAGCATATTCGGTCCCGAATGGCCAAATAATCATTTTATGAATGCATAAATAGGCCGCCTGCGCGGCCAACGATTCGCAAATCCTTGTCGCGGCTACTTAGCGGCCTCAAAGCGAGCTCAGAAAGTGGGCGCTATCTCGCGCGGGAACCAGCGAAAGCACCTGAGCGATCCAGCATAGCTTGTCCATCTTGGCCGACTACGCAGCGGCTAAAGACCAAAAGGACGTCATCATTGATGGGTAGGGTACTCGCCACCGCCCGAGAGCAACTGCACCCGCTTTGGTAGGAGTAAAAGTGTGAAATCGCTCGGCGCCAAGGGACGCGGCGCCGAGCGATTTCACTATGCTGTGTAGCTTCCGTCCTTAATTGCTGCTCCCTGAAGCGTTTTGCACCGGGGTAATGGTTCCGAACAATCCGCCCAAGAATGTAGGACCTGCGGAGGCTGCAAAGAACAGCGACGTCGCGGACCCGCCAATCGCGCTGCCATTACCAAAGGACAGTCCCCATAGTCCGCTAATGAGGATCGGCTTGTTGGACGAATCGCGAAGCTGGTCGACAAAATCGCCAGTCACCGGATTGAAAACGTTGATCGCGCCATCTCCATTGTTGCCGACGAGCAGGTAATGGCTATACCGGCCAAAGTTTCCGGGAGCGAGTGTCACAGCCCATGGCGCATTCAGGAAGGGACCATTGTCCAGGACTTGAACCAACTTGCCTTTCGGATTGATGCTCACCACCCTGCCTGCGCCCGCTTCGACGACAGGGAAGAGCCCACCCAATGCACTGTCGGGCTTACCAAACGTGATGTATAGATTTGGCCCCACAGTCTGGATGTTGAAAGGCGCGAAGCCATCGGGCATCGCGAGCTCCTTGATTTCTTTTTCAATCTTCTTTTCGATCTTCATTACGTGCTTGAACTGCTCGTCGTAGACATAGACCTTCGACGACTTGAAATCGGGAACGTACAGATATGTTTTCGTGTCGTCGCCGGTAGTTGTCGACGCGATGGCCATGCCTTCGAAAATCGAAGTACCCGTCTGATTGACGACGACCTGGGCGGCGTTGTTCGGCACCTCCTTATTCCACCCAACAATCAGTCCATCCAGCGTGCAGAACAGGTATGTTGCGGGTTTCCCGTTAGGAAGCAGGAATGCCTGACTCGAATTCAAGACGATTCCGGTAGGGCTGCCGACTTTGGCTTTCGTTGCGTCTGCCGTCGGAACGCTAACAACGATGCGCTGCGTCTCTCCACTTCCACTGTAGACGGTGACAAGGCCTTTTGCTTGCTGATTAACGAACCAGGGTCCTGTAGAAGACTGGGCTATTCCCCAGCTACTGCCCATGTTGGGATCGTAGTTCGTCGCCATTGCAGTCCCTGGCGAATCGGAAACGAGATTGGTTTGAAGATACTGTTGCGAGAGACCAGCGCCGGATGCATAGGCACCTTGCGGTCCGGTGCTGTACGCCGCCTGCGATACCAGCAAGGCCATCAGCGTACCTGTGAAGACCCATATGTGCTGCTTCTTCATGTTGCAAATCCTCGTGTGGAGAACGTTGTGACGGGGTGCTACGGGCGACACACCGTAACGTCCCTCTTCACGAGGAAACAGTCGGCATTGTGGGAATACTTATCCCGTTTTGGGGGAGAAAAAAATGCAACTAAAAGTACCGCGTCAGGTACTAACGCCATTTTGGAGTTGCTCAGGAACAACGCTTACATCGCGCACTCAGTCTCAACTATTTCACAGCGTGTGGAGGCACCGAATTCATCCATCGATCCCAAGCGGGCTCAGTGGCGAACGCTTCTTGTAGAAACTGTATGAACGTGCGCACCTTGGGCGACAGAAAGCGCCGAGTTGGGTAAATCAGCATCCCCTGCACATCTGGCACAGACCAATCCGGCAAAATGGACACTAAATTTCCGCGAGCGAGATCCTCGCCCACAATAAAAGTCGGCTCCAAGATAACGCCGGCACCCGCCAACGCGGCAGCGCGTAGTAGGTCTCCATTGTCAGCCCGATAATCGCCCTCAATCGACACGGAAACAGGCCCGCTTGCCCCATTGAAAGTCCAAGCTTTCGAATAAGGCCCGGTTGGGTGAGTCAAGCAATTGTGTCCCTTGAGCGAATCGGGCGTCTCTGGCCAACCATACCGTTCGAGATAGGCTGGCGAAGCACATGCCACCATTCGTATCCGCACAAGCTGTCGCGCTACATAGTTTGCGGGATGCTGCGGCGACAGCCGTACGGCAACGTCGACGCCTTCCTCTACCAAATCCATCAGACGATCAGTCACCAACAGCTCTAGGATTACCTCTGGATAGCGTTCGCGATAAACCGGCAGCAATGCGGCCAAGTGCAGCACGGCGAAGGATGCCGGTATGCTGATTCGCAACAAGCCTGTTGGTTTTCGTGTGATGTGTCCGACTTCGGCCCCCGCTTCTTCCAGATCGGTAAGCAGTTGGGTCGTTCTTGCGTAATAGCGCTGCCCCTCTTCGGTCACATTTAAGCGCCTTGTTGTTCGCTGAAGCAGCCGAGTCCCCAGGTGGGCTTCTAGCTCCGCAATGAGTCGAGAGATTGCTGTTGTCGAAAGGCTGAGTTTTTCGGCTGCGCGGACAAAGCTGCCTACCTCGACCACGCGCACAAACGCCTTCATCGCCTCGAATCGATCCATACACAATCTCTCATCTCACTCAAAAGTTTTCCTGCGTGCTACGCCAGGCGCTGGTCTCATCTAATATGTCGTTCGATAGATCAATGTCGTCACTAGCACGCGCGAGGATCAAGGCGCCCACCAGCGAGATGAATTTCAGGACCACGCCAAGGATGCTGTCCAACGCTGCGGGCTGCTTTTCATGGGATTCCAGCACAAGGGCGATGTCGATCATCAGATTCAACGCCGCATGCGTTCCACAGAAACCATTTCTTGACTGGCGTAGGTGCTGCCGCTTTCTGGTGAGTCATGGATAGATCATTCGATCTTTATGCCGTTCGGCATAAGTGCATTTCCTTCAGATGGCCGCCTGGTGAGTGCCGGGAGAAGGGCAAACTGGTTTAGACGGCTGAAACATTGCCGATGCGTTTGTCTTTTCATTTTTTTGTGCGGCATCTTGCTTAATATCGCTCGAAGCGATGCGATCGCCGTGTTGCGCTGTGAAGGTGCGCACGACCGCGGCAACATGACCAAGGACACCGTCCGCCACGCCACGGCCTATATGGAAATGCATGGCCTGAAGCGCGTGATGACCGTCAGCCAGTATTTCCATCTCGCAAGGCGGATGGGTATCGATCGTGCCGACATTTACGCCAGCTATGCGCACTGCTTCCCGCCGCGCGACGTGTATTCCATCTGGCGCGAGGTGCCTGCCTACGTCTTTTATGCCTGGTCTTTGTGATCGGACAGATCAGGAAGGCGGGCGATTTTATGGCTTTGCGAAAGCTTGGCGATGCTTCATCACCATGACGGCGTAGCCGGACGCGAGCTTCGCTCACGCCACCCCCTGACCCAGAGCTCCGAACTTAAGCCGCGCCTATAAGCATGGTCCTTACTTCGCCAACGCCGCGATCTGGGCGTCGCTCAATGCCTTCGAATAAAAACGGAAATCCTGGATGCGTCCATCGAAAGCCGGGTGCACCCCATTCCAACCCAGCAGCCGTTTCTGATCGAGCAACTGACGCGGCGACAACTCAAAGGAATCGTCCCTGCCCGCCAGCTGGCCATCGATGTAGATCTTGGCCGTGCCACCACTCAAGGTCACCGCAACATGTACCCAGCGACGGAACGGCAATGCCTGATTGGCTTCAACCGCCTGCTGGCCGTATTGACCCGAGGCGGTGATGGCAAAGCGCAGCTTGCCGCTGCCTGCAATCGGCGCAAGAAACATGCAGGCGCCGCCATCCAGTCCGATGAACAACAGGCAGGTATTCCAATGCAGCGGCGCATTGGCGAATGTCCACATCGAGAGCGTGAAATCGGCGACGTCCGTAGTCAGGCCAGTCGGAAGCTGCACATACGATTGCTTGCCGTCGAGCAGGAGGGATGCGCTTCCCGGTACGCGGCCCGCACCCCAGCTTGCTCCGTTCATCAGCGTTCCGTCGCCGCGCGTCCATTCGCCATCGGGCGACGTGACCCAGCCCACGGCCGTGCTTCCGCCGCCGTCGGCAAGATCCATCGAGCAGCGCAATTCACCAGGAACCGCCACACGCACCGGACGCGACACGAGATTGGTGCCGTTGCTGGCCTGGACCTGGTAGTACCACACGCCCTGCGCCGGCATGTCGCTGAACGTGCGTGTTTCGTCCGCCGGAACAGAACCGATCACTTTGAACGGACCGTTCACGCTGCTGCCGCGCTTGATCAGATAAGACGTCGTACCCTTGCCGCCCCACCACGAAAGCGTCACCTTGCCTTCGCTGCAAAACGCCGACGCGCCGAACGGCGCACGCAATGCTCCGGCGTAATCGTCCCGCCGGTTCCACAGCGTGGGGTACGCCATGTCGTCGCTGCCACCATCGGGATTTCTGAACTCGGTGGTGTGCACCATTTGCGAGATGTAAGGCGCGTCGATGCCCATGCGGTTGACGTAATGGTTGTAGAGCGTTTCCCAACAATCACGCAACGCAGGGCCGGACTGATTGGCCGCGGCAGTGAACAGGCCAATCGGACTCGACTGGCGTGCAAACGGCATCACGTATTGCTTGCCGTTCTTGTCCAGCACATTGGACTTTGCCACGTATTCCGCACCGGCCAGGAAGCGGTTGTTGAATGCGGAGTACAGATCGTCGCCCTGCTTCCACGCCATTTCGAGAAAGTGGCCGCCCAGTGTCATACCGAGGGTGGAATGGCCCTGGTCGCGTCCGCTTTCCTGCCATTGGCCGAGGTAACCCGGATGCATGAAATACACGCTGTGCATCGCCATGCCATTGCCGAACTGCGTGTGCACGTCACCATGATTGTTGCCGGTGTAATAATCGATCGCCTGCTTGTACAGAGCGATGTCGTCGCAAAATACGCCGATGGCCAGCGTGCCGGCGAGCGCGGCATAGTCCCAGTTGGCGAAGCTCCATAGACCGCCATCGCTCAGGTGTCCGTGCAGTCCCTTGGAAATCGGCGCCACGAATACGTTGCGCAGCATGTCCTGGAAGCGCGCCACGCCCGCCGCTGACCAGCCCGTGTAGGTGCGCATGATTTCCGCAGCATTGGCAAATTGGTAACCTTGCATGCCGCACATCAAGTAGAACGTGTGATCGTCGTGCGCAGTGGAACCTGGTGGAACGGTCCCAATGAACTTCAAGGTCGATGACCATGCATCGAGCGTTTCCACGGCCAGTTTGGCGTACGTCTCATCACCGGAAATCTTCCAGCGCAAGGCGCAGCAGAAGGCCCGCTCGATATCCCAGTACAGCGCCCACTTCGATCCGTCCGCGCGATAACACGCAGGCTGTGGATTGGGCTTGGCCGTCAAAGACATGTAGCGCGATGCGCACATCGTCTGCCACCACTTGGTCCATGGCTGCTCGCCGTTCTTGATCTTGTTCTTGATGCGCGTGAAATCGTCTTCGTTGACCAGCAGGCCAGGATGCGTGAAGCGCCCTGTGATCAGCGGACTGCCCGCCGGCGCGGAGAGCGATGGTGGCAGGCTTCTGGCCCTGCTTTCGCCAACGCCCAGCCCGAGCAGCAAGGCGCCCGCGCCAAGGCCCGTGATAAAGCGACGGCGCGAGCTGTCTTCGATGCTGCCATGCATGACAACATCATGGGATGGATCGAGCATGGGATTGTCTGTCTGCTTCATAGGTGTGCACCGTGGTCGCCATCGGGTTCGTCACCCATGGCTCAATGAATAAATGCAAAGAAGGAAATGGCCGGGCAATCGATAAGGAAATCGTGTGCGCGCCGCTCGCGTGGTGCGATGAAAGCCGTTGCGCATAAACCCACGTGACGCTTTTGTATCGCGGTTATTTCACGGCGAAGACGAGCACGTAATACGGACGGGAATCCCTTTGGCGCGCAACGCTGCGGCAAGCGCTGATCCCAAGCCGCCGGTGGAGCCGGTAATGGCCACCACTCGATTGGTCAAATCATATTTCGGCATGGTTTATCCGTGCTTTGATTCAGCCTCGAGTTGCTGGATCAGGGCTTGCATTTCTCTGTGTCGACTCAGCATGGCATCGGTCAGTACTCCGAAGATGCCGCGGAAGAGTGAGAACGGAACCCACCGCCATGGCGCGTAGATGCGAGGCCTGCGATACTGCACACCTTTCGCGATCGCACGTGCTACCTGCTCGGGGGGAATGGTCCGACGCAGCCATCCCGGAAATCCAACCTCATTCATTTTTGTCACGGTTGCATTTCCGCCGAAGGCAACCTTCGCGATGGCGGTGGCCGTCCAGCCGGGGTACACGACGCTGGCTGTTGCGCCGGTATATGCGAACTCTGCTCTCAAGCAGCGCGCAAACATTTCTACCCCTGCCTTCGATGTGGCATAAGGTGCATTCGCCATGCCATTGAGAAAAGCGTATGCGGAAGACGTGACAAGGACCTGGCCCTTGTTGCGAATGATTTCCGGCAGCGCCGCGCGAATCGTGCGCCAGACGCCAAGCAAATCCACTTCTACGATTTTCTCGAACTCGGCTTCATCGCAACTGATGATTGTTGAGGCGCCGCTACGCCACGAAATGCCAGCGTTGGCAAAAACCACATCAAGGCGTTCGAAGCGTTGGATCGTCTTCTGGATGACAGTCTTCGTTGCTGCGGCGTTGGTGACATCAAGCGCCAGAGGTAGCACCCGAGACGGGGCGAACTCTTCTGCAAGTTTATCCACAGCGGTTTGCTGCATATCGGTCAGCACCAAACTCGCACCGAGGACATAGAGTTCGCGTGCGGTCGCGGCGCCGATGCCGCCCGCCGCGCCGGTGATCAGCACCACCTTGTCGTTCAAGTCGTAAGTCATCATGTACTCTCCTTTTTCGACATGGGGTCATCCACGGGGATATGGCGCTTGAGAAAATCGAGCTGATCGGCCACCACCCGTTCAAAGGCTTCGCCGACATAGATGTCGAAATGGCCTTCCCGATACAGGCGGACTTCGCCGCGCGGCGCCTTCTTGGCATAGCGCCGGGTCGGCCCGGCGGGCGCGACAGAGTCGGTCTCGCAGATGCAGAACAGAATTGGACAGGACACCTTTGCCGCACGGCGGCCGGGACGGTAGCGCAGGATGTTCAGCGCGAAGCGCGCTGCGACGTGGTTGCGGAAGAAGGACAATCCGTTCGGCACCAGGGCCAAATAGCCGCCCTGGGCGTCGGGCGCGGTCATGAGGGCGGCGGAATGCGGCGGGCCGGAAGTGGCCACCATCAAGGGTGTCATGCCGACGAGGCCGCGCAGCATGTCGACCATGGCCATCGCCGTCACTTTGAGGCTGCTGCGCAAATCCATTGCGAGGGCAGAGGCGATGCCGTCGGTGAAGGGGCATTGGGCAATGGCAGCCGCCACGTTCTGGTCGCGCGCGGCGGAGGCAATGACATGGCCGCCGCCGAAGGAGGTGCCCCACAGGACGACCTTGCTGCGCATCAGGTTGGGCTGCTGCCGGGCAAAGGCCATTGCGTTGGACCAGTCTTCCAACTGTTGGCCGATGTCCAGCAACTGTCGGGGAGTCCCCTCGCTCGCCCCGAAATTGCGGTAGTCGAAGACCAGGCATGCGTAGCCGGCATCGGAAAAGCGTTCGGCAAACGCATCCAGGCGCATCTCCTTGATGCCGCCCACGCCGTGCGCCATGACAATGACGGGGAAGGGCCCGCTCCCCTCCGGTTCATAAAGCCAGCCCCGGCACCGCTCTCCTCGCTGGCCAGAAGGGAACTCTACGTTCGTTCGTCGCCTCATCCCCGCCCCCCGATATGCCGATGTATGAGAGCATTTGGAATCATGGCAATAGTGTAATCACTTCAAATATTGTAATTGATTAAAAAAATGGAAGTCTATCCAAAAAATGAGAGGGCGGGCCGGGAAATGGAGACTCGAACCCAGCGCAAGGCCAAGGCGACCCGGTTGTCGATCCTGGAAGCGGCGGAGACTTTGCTGGCGGAAGGAGGGCGCGACGCGGTTACCCTGGAGGCGGTCGCTACACGTGCCGACGTGGCGGTGCAGACCGTGTACAACCGGGTTGGCGGTCTCCCGGCGCTGCTCATTGCCGTGGCCGAGCGTGCGCTGGAAGAAAATCGGCAATACATGGACGTCGCGTACGCCTCGCCGGGCGGGGTGGAAGACCGCTTGTTCGCGGTGGCAGCGGCCTATACCAACTTCGCCAGAGAACGCCCGCACCAGTTTCGTATCCTGGTTGAGCCGCCGAATGAGCCCGAGGCGCTGACGCGAATCGCGAACTTGATCCGCGAGCAAAACGCCAAATTAGGCGCCTTGATCCGTCGAGGCATTGACGAGGGGGTCATCGACGGCGGATTCAATCCTGAACTCACCTCCACCGTCCTATGGGCCATGATGAATGGCGTACTGAGCCTGATGTGGCGCACCGACAGCCTGCGGGCAGACGCCGCGCAAATGGACGCCCTATTCGGCACGGTGACGAAGATTCTCACCGACGGCCTCAAGAAGCGCGGGGGGTGAAACCCGCCGCGGTTCGGCTGTCTTCACTGAATGTCTAGAGATGTCAGGACTCTATAAGGACACAGCACGTCCCAAGGAATAGCTTTCAACGCGTCGCTGAACTGACGCTGCGCGAATTGGTGCGCAGCCGTATCGCACTTGCGGCAAAACTGCCCAATTTGTGACCGCCTCAGCAGATGCCAATGAATGCTACAGCCAAGAGCAGCCATATCCGCGGTCAAATTATGCCTTTTGAAGGCGGCCAAATTATGGTTTTACGCACACCCAGCTTGTCGAATTTCCCGCTCCCCATCCGTCGTTCCCATAGGACCCACCTCCGGAGGAACGCAGCATGACCCAGAACCCCACCCTCGTCCCCGCCGCCGAACTGGTAAAGCGCAACAACGTCACCCAGCCGAACGAAAGCGCCGAGTACCGCCGCGCGCGCAACGAACTGCTGCGCGAGGAGATCGAACTGCGCCGCCATATCGAACGCGTCGCCGCCATGCGCCGCAGCTTGCCGCCTGGCGGCGAAGTCATCGGCGACTATCGCTTCGAAGGCGAAAACGGTCCCACCGATTTCGCCGGCCTGTTCGGCGACAAGCAGACCCTGGTCGTCTACAGCTACATGTTCGGGCCGCAGCGCGAGCGGCCATGCCCGATGTGCACCTCTTTGCTCAGCGCGTGGGAGGGCGAAGCGCGTGATATCGAGCAGCGCATCGCCCTGGCGGTCGTCGCGCGTTCGCCGATCGACCGGCTGGTGGCATTCAAGCGCGAACGCGGCTGGCGCGACCTGAAGCAGTATTCCGATCTCAACGGCAACTACAGCCGCGACTACCACGCGATCGAGCCGGACGGCAGCGACATGCCGGAAATCAATGTGTTCACGCGCCGCGACGGCACCATCCGCCTGTTCTGGGCGGGCGAAATGGGCTTCGACACCGCCGATCCCGGCCAGGACCCGCGTGGCGCGCCCGATCCGATGCCGATCTGGACCGTGCTGGACATGACGCCGGAAGGACGCGGTACCGATTGGTATCCGAAGCTGGAGTATCCGGCCTAGGGCCTGTTTACACTATTTGCGTAGCCCGCGTTGCCCTTGAGTGGTCGTCAGGTGGTAGTGCGTGGCGCAGGCTTGGCTGGTTGCCAAGCCAAGCCGCGCGCTGCCGCATGATGACCACTCAAGGGCAACCCGAAGGGCCGGGTCTGTTTGCCCGCCATCCGGCGTCATCACTCAGTCGTGTACCGACGTACACTCCTTCGTTCTTCCTTGGCTGGCGCGCAAACAGCTCCCGGCGCGGGCCATGCAAATAGTGTAAACAGGCCCTAGCGTTTCGCCTGCGTATGCGCGGCGATGCCACGGAAGGCCAGCGCCGCGGCCAGCAGCAGCAAGCCCAGCGCGATCCATGCAGAGCTGTGCAGGCCACTGACCACCTGCACGTTGTTGTCGCCGGCCAGCGAACCGAACAGCGCCACGCCGATCGCACCTGCGGCCTGGCGTGCCGCATTGAGCACACCCGAGGCGGTGCCCGAGGCCTGCTTGTCGACGGCCGAAAGCACGGTGGTGGTCATCGCCGGCACGCCCAGGCCCATGCCACACGGCAGCAACGCGAAGGCCGGCAGCATCAGCAGATAGGCGCTGTGCGCGTCCAGCGGCAAAAACAGCAGAAAGCCTACGGCATCGATCAGCGCGCCCAGCACCATCGGCCAGCGCGCGCCGATGCGCCCCACCAGCCAGCCGCTCAACACGTTGATGCCGAAGAACGTCGCGGTCAGCGGCAGGTAGGCAAGGCCCGTGCGCAACGCGCTGTAGCCATGCACGCGCTGCAGATATAGGCTGAGCAGGAACACGATGCCGTAGTAGGTGAGATTGACGATCACGCCATACACCACCGCCACGCTGAAACCCGGCGCGCGGAAAAACTTCAAGGGCAGCATCGGGGCCGCACTGCGCGATTCGGTCCGCACGAACAACGGCGTGGCCACCAGCGTCACCGCTGCGCAGGCGAGCACCAAGGGATGCGTCCAGCCCAGCGGCTTGGCCTCGATCACCGCCATGGTCACGCCGGTCAGCGCGAGTATCGCCAACAGCTGACCGGACATATCGAAGCGGCCATCGCGCGCCTTGCGCTCGGTTTCCGGCACGCGCCAGGTCAACCATGCGCCCACCACCGAGATCGGCAGGTTGACGAAAAAGATGCTGCGCCAGCTGGTAACGCTCATCAGCAAGCCGCCGAGGATCGGCCCTGCGGCAATCGAAATGGCGCCCGCGGCGGTCCACCATCCCACAGCGCGTGCACGTACCGCATGCTCGTGCGCGGTGGCATGGTTGAGCAGCGCCAGCGAACACGGCAGCATCGCCGCCGCGCCGATGCCCTGCAACGCGCGCCCGCCGATCAGCATCGCCGCGTTCACCGAACAACCGCATAGCGCAGATGAGATCGCGAACAGCGCCATGCCACCCAGGTAAACACGCCGCGCACCGAGGCGATCGCCGAGATAGCCCATGCTCAGCAACAGCACCGCAAACGCCAGCGCGTACGCATCCACCACCCACTGCAAACCGGCCACGCCCGCATGCAGTTCGCTGGCAATGCGCGGCAGCGCCACGTTGACGATGGTGACATCCAGTTGCACCAACGCGAAGCCGAAGCTGGCCGCCGTGGTCACCCGCGCGATGCTGCTTTGGAAGGCGTGCTGATCCATGTTGGTGGACTACTGAAAGCAGCACCTTATGACATGGAAGGAATGGATGTTTCGTGGAAGAGCGAAACGTACAGGCTTGCACGAGACCAGTCCCCTCTCCCCTTCGGGGAGAGGGCTAGGGTGAGGGGCTGGGCTTGCGGGGTAATGCGCTTTTTCGCGCGCATATTCATTCCTTTGATTCCAGCACGGAGAGACCACTGTGCGAGCTTGGCCTCTCACCCCAGCCCTCTCCCCAAAGGGAGAGGGCGTTGAAACGACAACTACGGCGCGTTCACAAACGCCTTCCACGCATTGACCAGATTGCCCGCATTCACCGAGCCGAGCCCATTGGCGAAACTCCAGCCCGGCCGGGCGGCATACGCCGCGGTGGTGCTGTTGTACTTGGTGGCGCTGGTGGAGGTGAGTCCCACCAGGGTCGGGCCATAGAACTGCAGGAAGTTCTGGCTGGTGCCATAGAAATAGCAATCCGGCGTCACCTGTCCGGACAGCTGCACGCATTGCGTGGAATTGCCGCCGGTGGTGATGTTGTAGAACACGCACTTGCCGGTGCCGGTGGCGCCATTATTGGAGTTGCATCGTGCAAGCGTCGCCGGCGCGCTGCCGCTGGGTCCGCCGTATTCGCTCCTGGCCAATTCATACAAGGTCGGCGCGGCATTGCCCTGATTCTTCGGCAGACCGGCATTGGCGAGAGCCTGGTCGATCAACGCCTGGATACCGGCGAACATCGGCGATGACAGCGACGTGCCGCCGACCAGCTCCACCGGCGAGGCGAAGTTCGCCGTGCACGGATACGCACCGGTGCACAGGATCACCCACGAATAGCCGCCATACGAACCGCCGAACAGTGATACATCGGGCAGGTTGCGCGACTGGTCCTTGGCCGCGCCACGCACGATGCGTTGCCATGACGGCTTGGCATCGATCGACGATGGCCCGCCGCTGCCGCTTTCGGAGGTCACGTAATAGCCGTACGGGTCATAGATCAGCGCGTTCTTGCAGAACTGCAGCGCCGACAGATGCACCAGCTTCTCCGCCGCCAGCGTATTGCCGCACGACTGGTTCCAGGTCAGCTCCGGCACGTACGACTTGGCCGAGCCGTACACCGCGTTGAACGTGCTGTTGAAGTACTTGCTGGTGCTGCCGTCGAGCACGTCCGCGGTATCGGTGCCGCCGATCGCCGTATCGTTGGGCGAGGTGGCGAGCGAGTTGGCGTCCACGCCTACGCCGTTGATGATGCTGCCGTTGAAACTCGGGTTGGAGCCGGAATCGCCGGAGGAAACGAACACCGAAATGCCTTCGGCATCCGCCTGCGCCCACATCGCATCGATGGCGGTCTTGCTGGCCGCATCGGTAAAGCCTTCACCGTAGCCGTAGCTCGCGCTGATCACGTTCGGACGGCCGCTCGGGTCGCTGTTGTTGATCAGGTTGGAGGCCGCGGTGAACACGCCGCCGAAGAAATTGCTGGTTCCGCTATCGCTGCAGGTCGCCACCCAGATAGTGGCGCCCGGTGCAATCGCGGTGGCGTATTCGGAATCGAGCACCGTCTCGATGCTTTCGTCGTTCGGCGTGGTGCCGCCCGGATCGGTGCAATTGCCGGTCGAAGGCGTCAGCTGCGGCTGGAACTGGGCGAAGGTGCCGCCATAGCCGCCCAGGCCGAACTGGCTGACGAAATTGGGCCAGTCGGAAACATCCATGTCCTGGTCTTCCACCACCGCGATGGTGATGCCCGCGCCGGTGATGCCTTTGGGATACAGGCTGCCGACGTTGTAGATTGTCTGCATGTCATACGGCACCAGGCCGCGCACGCCGCCGACGAAATTCACCGCCAAATGGCCCGGCGTGCCCGCGACGGAGTTGGCCGGTTGCTTGATCTTGAAATGACTCTTGCTGCGATCGAACTGTGCCACCTGTGGCGCCACATGCAGCGGTTGCGGCCGGAAATCGTTGAGGCCTGCCACGCCCACGACAACCTCGCGCAATGCGGAGGGCACGCTGATGTCGCCGGCATTGGCGATATGGGTGGCGTGATTGATCACATAGCGGGTTTCCTGCGTGTGAAACGCCTGGCGAACCTGGCCGGCGGTACCGCTGAAATCGATCTGCCACTTGTTCGGTAACACGCCATGCACGGTGAAGCCCTGCGAGATCAGCCACGCCTTCGCCGCGGCGATGTCGGCATCGGCCACGCCGAAATGGGCGCCGAATTCCCGCGGGCTGAGCTACTGATGAAATTTGGGTGAAGCCGGGTCGTGTTGCGCGGCGATCAATGCCTGCAACGCCGCTTGGCGCTGCGCACTCGGGCGCAGGATCAACTGCATATGGTTCATCGGCAACGCATCGTCCACGCGGCCGGCCGGTGTCGCCTGGGCCAGCGCGGCCACGTGCGTGCGGCTCAAGGTGGAGACCACGCGGTTGTCCACGCTTTGCGTTACGCGTGGCGCTTCGGCGGCATCAAGGCCGGCAAGTGCCGGATTGGATTCAGAAGCCTGACTGATCGAAGGCAACGCCGCAAAGGCGAGAGCGATCGAAAACGCCATCATCACATGCTCGGTTTTCACGTCTTTTCTCCCTAGGTCTGGATGAAAAAAGCGAGTCCCCCTGTGATGAATCGGGCAACTTGTGCATTCGTCGTCGCTACCTCTCTCATGAAGGTGCACGAAAAGTCAGCGGACCGCGGCGTGGGCCCGACGCAGCCACGCTGGCTGCGATCGCGTTGACTTGCCTGGGATGGTGTCGCGCCCTCGTCTGCAATCCCCAGCAGACATCGGGGCGTCTGATCGTGCGCTTGCGCGCAGGCGCCGTCCAGTGCCCTGCGAAAAAATAAATCGTTACATGCGATTTACATCAATCCAGGCCGCGCAGCCGCGCCACCATGCCGACCGACGCGATCAACGCGCGCGAAAGCAAACGCATGTCCGCCGGCATGTAATGCCGGCGCACATCCAGCAGCAAGGCGATACGCGGTTCGTCACTGTGGTTCCACACTTCGTGCGGATAGGTATCGTCCCACAACAGGTGCTCGCCGTTGCCGATGCGATAGTCGCGATCGTTGAGCGCGAGTACGGCGGCCGGCTGTCCTTGCGCATCCACCGGCACCGACAGCCCCAGCTGATACCGCAAGATGCCGCGAAACGGGCCGCGATGCCGTGGAATATGCTTGCGCGGCGCCAGGAACGACAACGTGGCCGAAAGCACATCCGGCGAGGCGGCAATCAGTTGCGCCAGTACCGGGCAGGCCGCGAGGTTTTTCTCGACATTCGTCCCGTATACCTTCAGCACGAACACGCGCCAATCCTTGCCGTCGTTGGCGGAGATGGGCATCTGCGCCGGCATGATCTCGTGAAAGCGCGGCACCGCATGCAGGCGCCTGGCGATCGCCTGCGCTTCCGCGCGCAGCGCCGGCCATGCGGCGGCGAACTTGTCGGCGTCGGGAAAATAGTGGGCGGCATCCAGCACCGGCGGCGTGTCGATGCGCGCATCGTAAAGCCGGCGCACTACGTTGGCTGACAGGTCGTACAGCAGGCTCATGCGGCTATGCCTTGTCGCAATCCGTTCGGTGGCATCCATGGCCGTTGATGGTCTCGACGCAACGTATGCTCCGGTGTCCCACGGCGGCGCCGCGTGAAGATCGTTATCACAGGGAACGGCCAACGCCCACGGCTGTTGACGTGGGCGGCCTGTAAGCGCGCCGCGGGCCGGTGGTATCGTGGCGCGCTGCTGCGCCAACGTCGTTCGGGGAGTCGCCTTTGCGTCGCGCTGTTCTTGCATCGATCACGTCTTCGCGGCTGGGGCGCGCAGGGCTGGAAGCCGTCGCGACCATGCTCGCGACGATCGCCACGCTGCTGTGCGTGCTGGCGATCAGCCGCGAAACCGGGCCGGCCATCCTGGCGGTAGTGCTATGCCTGTCGCTGTCGCGCAGCCAGCTGGATCGCCATCGCCGCGGCCGCCTCGAAGCCTTCCTGGTGCTGCCGGCCGTCGGCCTTGCGGCGGCGGGCGTGGGCATGCTGCTGCATCGCTTTCCGATCGTGGGCGCGCTGGTGTTCACCAGCGGCATGTTCGTGTCGATCTGGCTGCGGCGGTTCGGCCCGATGGCGCGGCGCATCGGCTCGTTGATCGCGTTGCCGTTCGTCACATTGCTGATGGTGCCTTACATGCCACCCAGGCACCCCGGCCTGCTGCCGGCGTGGCTGCTGCCTATCGTGGTCGGATGGCTGGCCTTGTGCTGGGTCCATCTGGTGCACGCGCTGGCGCAGGCGCTTGGTCTGCTGCCGCCGCTCAGCCATGCAGACGTGGTGGCTGCGCCGGCACCGGAAAGCGCACTGCGCCCGATCGCCTCCACGCGCATGGCGATCCAGATGGCGGTGGCTTTGGCGGTGTCGTTCGCCGTGGGCTATCTCGCGTTTCCGCAGCACTGGGGTTGGATCGTGTTGACCGCCTTTATCGTCAACAGCGGCAATCGCGGGCGGCTGGACGTGGCGCACAAGAGCGTGCTGCGCGTGCTTGGCGCGGCGGCGGGCACGCTCGCCGCGCTGCTGCTTGGGGTGCATGTGGGCCTGGACGGACGCATGCAGGTGGTCCTGATTTTCGTCGCCGCCTTCTTCGGCCTATGGCTACGGCCGCTCGGCTATGGCTGGTGGGCGTTGTTCATCACTGTGGCGCTGGCGTTGCTGCAGAATCTTGCGGGCGTGCCGGCGGCGCGCGTGTTGTGGCCGCGGCTGGAAGAAATCGTGGTCGGCGCGGTCATCGGTGTGGCCGCTGCATGGTTCGTCCTGCCGATCCGCTCTACCGGCGTGCTGCGCCGGCGCATGGCCGATGCCTTGGCCGCGCTGGCCGCCGCGTTGGGGCCAGCGCCGACGGGTAAGCCGGACGCCTTCTTCGTCGCGCTGCATGCTGTGGAACAGGTGGCGCCGGCGTTTCGCGCCACGCGCCATATCGCGCAGCGTGTGCGTCCGGAGCGTCCCGCCGATTGGATCGAAACGCTGATCCACTGCCGCGAGCCAGCCGGGAAACTGATCGAGCAGGGTTCGGCGCCGCCGAACGTACAGCGCGCGCTGGCGCAGGCACGCCGCGCCTTGCGCGAGCCGGCGCAAATACTTCCGGCCTTGCAGCAATTGCACGCATGCCTGCACGAAGCGGCGTTTGGCGCCTAGTCCGAGCTGCCGCCACACGCGTCGACAAAGACGGTCGCCACGCTTCGGCGCGCGTCACGCCGCTGAAATCCTCACGCAGTTGCGTCCCGCCCGCTTGGCTTCGTACAGCGCGGCGTCCGCGCGGCGGCGTGCGGCCATCATGTCCGGCTCGCTGCTGCCGGCGATGGCGGCGCCGATGGAAACGGTGAGCGCGTACGACTGCCCGTTGATATGGAACGGCGTGTGTTCCACCGCGGTGCGGATACGCTCGGCCAGCGCCAGCAAGTCGCCTTCCTTCACCGAGGGCGACAGCACCAGGAATTCCTCGCCGCCCACGCGCCCGACCAGGTCATTGGCGCGCAGCATGCGGCGAATGCTGGCGACCAGCTCCAGCAATACGCGATCGCCGTCGTCATGGCCGAAGCGGTCGTTGATGCTCTTGAAATGGTCCGCGTCGATCAGCAGCACGCCGATCGATTCCCGTCTGGCGCGCGCCTTCGTCAGCAAGACTTCGGACGCTTCCAGCAGTCCAAGGCGGTTGATCACGCCGGTGAGCGGATCGATGCGCGCAAGATCGTACAGATCGCGCTGCAGGATTTCGTTGTAGAGCAGCAGAAAGCCCACGCTGGCCAGCAACGGCTGCAAGCCGAACAGCAATACGTAGGCGATATTCACTGGCGTCGGCACGCCGATGCCCTGCGGCGGAGTGGCCAGCATCCACAGCGACAGGTTGCGCCACACCAGCAGCGCAATGGCCAGCACATAAGTCCAAAACAGCAGGCATTGCGCGCGCGTGTCCTGTTCGCGGCAACCGCCCCACAAGGCGGACAGGTTGAGTAGCGCATTGCAGGTGAGAATGGCCGAACCCCACAGCACGCGCATCAGATAATCCGGATGCACCGCGCCCAGGTAGGTCACGCCCAGCCAGCCGGCTACGCCAAGCGCGATAGCCTCGCGCCAGCGCAGGTTACGCCCGAGCACCATGCGCAACGCCACGATGGTCAGCGCCTGCGCAGCAAGGTTCAGGGTGTTGCCCATCAGCAGCACCGAGGTTTGCGAAAGCTTGAAATCGAAGGCCAGGATGAAATCGCCGCCGGCTTCCAGCAGCAACGCGCCCGCGCGCAGGCGCAGTCCTTTCACCGCGCGATTGCTGCCGTCGCGCGTGCCGAACCACAGCATCAGCGCCAGCACCCATGCTTGGCCGCCGTTGAGCAGCGCCAATGTCTCGATGTTCAAGTGCATCGGGAGGTCTCCTACAGCCCGCCTCGATCGTTGGCGCTCCTTGCGCAACACGAAGACATCGGCGTGCGTGCCGATGCCTGGGAACGGACAGTGTTACCGCACATCGATAGGCGATATCGTCAACATGGCTGTGCTCCCCCTTTCCGCGGCGCGGTCATGTGCATCGTCGGCGTGATCGCGAATGTCCGGGCGAAGACATTTACGCTTGCCTGCCTGGGAGGCAAGGCAAAGACCATGCCACGGGCCCTAAACGAACGTTTGCGTAAAACAGGCCCGACGCGCGCGGCCTGTTCAACTTTGTGAAGACTGGCCGGGCGCCGATTTAGATCGAAATTTGCTGCGGGATATCGCGGGGCGAAAGCGCGCCGGCGAGCGGACACGCAGATGCGACGACGTACACGCAGCGAGCTTGCACGAAGCTGGCGTGACCATGGATGGTCATTCCGCGCGAAGGATGTTCGGCATGCCGACGAAATAGGTCAGTTCGTGCAGTGATGTGCGGCGACGCGCGCATACCCCATTGGAGCGGTTGCCTGCATGGCCTTGAGTGACCTATGGTCAGCATCCCGCCGATCTCCCGTACAACCCCACCCCTGCCAGGAGAGAAAACCGCCATGCCCAAAGCAAACAAGGCCGATAAGGTCGACAAAGCCAAGCAGCTGCGCAAAAGCCCGCTGAAGACGCCCAGCGCGCTGGGTGAAAACGCGCGCCGCGACATCTCCGCCGAGCTCAACGCGCTGCTCGCCGACGTGTTCGCGCTTTACCTGAAGACCAAGAACTTCCATTGGCACATGAGCGGCCCGCACTTTCGCGACTATCACCTGCTGCTGGACGAGCAATCCGACGAGATCTACGCCACCACCGACCCCATCGCCGAACGCGTGCGCAAGCTTGGCGGCGTCACCCTGCGTTCCATCGGCGACATCGCACGCCACCAGCGCCTGTCCGACAACGACGCGGACTTCGTCACGCCGCAGGACATGCTGGCGGAACTGCGCGAAGACAATGCGCGAGTGGCCGACTTCATGCGCAAGACGCACGAGTTGTGCGACGAATACAACGACGTGGCCACAGCGAGCCTGCTGGAGAACTGGATCGATGAGGCCGAGCGGCGGGTGTGGTTCTTGTTCGAGGCGGGGCGGACGGTTTAGAGCTTTCTCTCTCTCCCTCTCCCTTTCGGGGAGAGGGTCGGGGTGAGGGGTCAAGGCTTGCCTCAAGCTTCATAAGCATCACGCGTTAATTTCGCTCACACCGCAAGATTGTCCTCTCACCCTAACCCTCTCCCCGAAGGGGAGAGGGGACTAAAGCCTGCTTTCGCGACTGGCCGAAAGAAAACCACGGCAGCTGTGCATACGACGCCGCAATGATCCACCCGGCCGCCGTGATCAGCGCGGAAATCGCCAGCCCGGTCCAGGCAAACCGTTGCGACGGCGTCGCCATCACCATCGGAATCCACACCAGAACCGTGAAGCCGCCCATCATCCACGCTTCCAAGGTGGCGGCCAGCCGCGGCAGCACGTTAACCGCAATGGCCAGGCCCGCCGCGATATGCGCGATGCCGGTGACATACGCCCAGCCCATGCGATAAGGCAGCCAGCCGGGCACCATCGCCGCGGTTTCCTTGGCGTAGACCAGATGTTCCAATCCAACTAGCGGCACTGCCAAGGCGAAGGCGATGCGCGCCATGCGCAGGGCAGGCGTACCGCACAGCGCCGCGATATACGGTCTGTCGTTCGGCGTGGCGCTGCAGGCGTACAGCACCATGGTCGCCGCCACCAGCGTGACGATTTCCGCGCAGCCGCCCCAGGTCACTTCATGCAAGGGCGCGAGGATCACGCGGGGTACGTGCAGCGCCAGCAGCCACAGCAGGGTGTAGACCATCATCGCGAACGCAGCCGGCACCAGCATGCGTCGCAGCAGCAGTCCCACGCCGCCCACGGCCATCACTGCGCCGGATACCAGTGCAAGGAATGGCCGTCCAGGTACGCCCTCGGGCACCGGCTGCCATACCGAGGCGAAATCCCGCGAGAACACGCTGAGCAGGCCCAGCGCGATAAACGCCAGGGCGAACACCCCACGACCGGCATCGGCGACGCGCATGCAAACTTTCCCGCAGCCTTCGGATGCGTCCATTCAAGCGGCGGGCGGCGCCGATGCAAGAGCCAATCGCGCCAGCTTGCGCCATGCCAATGCGCGCCCCGATTTCGCCACACCTTCGACTGCCGGACGGCTCGCCATGCCATTAGCATGAGCGCCCCCACAGACCGGAGGTGAATGCATGAATCGTCGCAACCTGCTCAAAGGTATCGCCGTGGGCGCCGTCGCACTCGGGCTGCGCCCAAAGCTGTCGCTGGCGCAGACCAAGGATGGCCATGCACCATGGGCGGCGCTGGAGCGGCAATACGGCGGACGGCTGGGCGTGGCGGTGCTGGATACCGGCAGCGGCAAGCACGGAGGTCATCGCGCGGACGAGCGCTTTCAGATGTGCAGCACCTTCAAGATGCTGCTGGCGGCGGCGGTGCTGTGGCGCGTCGACCGTGGCAAGGAGCAGTTGGATCGACGCCTGGTGTTCGGCAAGGAAGCATTGCTGGACCATGCGCCCGTCGCCATCCAGCACGTCGGCCCGCCGGGCATGACGCTGGCCGAACTGTGCGAAGCGGCGGTATCGCTGAGCGACAACACCGCCGCGAACGTGCTGCTGGCGCATCTGGGTGGGCCTTCGGTGGTGACCGATTTCGCGCGGCAGCTGGGCGATCCCATTACGCGCCTGGACCACATCGAGCTCGCGCTCAATCGCCCCAGTCCCGATCACGTCAGCGACACCACCACACCCAACGCGATGCTCGCGAACCTGCACAAGCTGATGCTAAGCGATGTGCTTTCTGACGCCTCGCGCAAGCGCCTGACCACCTGGATGCTCGGCACCGTGACCGGCAAGAACCTGCTGCGCGCGGGCTTGCCCGCTGACTGGCAGGTCGGCGACAAGACCGGTCGCTACGACACCCAGACCAACGATGTGGCCATCATCTGGCCGCCCGGCCGCAAACCGTTGCTGGTGGCGGTGTATTACGAAAACCCGGCGAGGGATGGCGATGCGCGCGCCACCGTGCTGGCGGCGGCAGGGCGCATCGTCGGCGCGATGTAACCGTCTTACGTCGCGTGCAGCATCGCCTGCTGCCGCGCGCGGCCGAGATACAGGCGATTGCGCTTGCAGACGTTCATCGCGCTGATCAGCAGGGCGCGCTGATGCACGAATTCGACCAGCATGTCGACCGTGCAGCCCTGCTCGGCCGGCAGGGCGACCATGGCCTCGCCGATATAGCCGCCTTCCAGATAGGCGCCGTTGAACGTGCCGTTGAGATGCAGCGGTTGCCAGGCCTCGCTGCCTGGCGCCGCCACGCTCAGCGCAATCACCGAATCCGAACTGTCGTTGACGACATCCACGTAATGCCGCGTCGATACATGGGAACAGGACGCAAGCAGCCCCGCCACGACGCATAATGCGTAGCGCATGATGATCTCTCCGTCGGGTAAACCCATCCGGCCGCGAGCGAACGTGCAGCCAGTGCGTGTGCAACATCAGAAGAGATGCGGCGATACGGAAAACGGTTGCAACGTCGTAGGCCGGGGGCGATACCTGCTCAGCCGTTACGCAGGTGCGCTTGCCGCCACGCCGTTCCGATGTGCAATCGTGCGTTGCAGACGTTCACTGCATTGAGCCGCAGCGGCTTCGTGCGCCGGAATGTGATCAATACGTCGTACGTACAGCCCTGTCCCGGCGGCAGCGCGAGCAAGGTGTTGCCGGGATAGCCGCCGCCAAGATCGGTAGGATTGAAGCCGTCACTCAACTGCACCGGCTTCCAGCTCTCGCTGTCCGGTGCCGCCAGGCTCAGCGACACCACCGAATCCCGGCTGTCATTGATGAAGTCCACATAGTGCTGCGTGGGTACGTGGGCGGAGCAGGACGCAAGCAAGCAGGCCACGGCGCATAGTGCGTAGCGCATGATGATCTCTCCGATGGGTAAACCAAGTCCGCGCCGCGTGCGAAACGTGCGGCCGGTGCGTGTTCAACACAGGAGAGATGCGGCGATCTGGAAAAGGGTTGCAACCCGGCGTCACCGTACTGCTTCTAAAACGTTGGGTTGTCCCCGGATCAAGTCCGGGGTAACCCAAGCTACGATTCGGCCTTTGGCTTGCCCATGCGGTAATACAGGCGGCCCATGTAGAACAACGCCAGCGCCCGCCAGACCATGTGCACCAGCAGTGCCTTGTTCGCCGCGCTGCCGAAATCCGCCTGCGAAAACTGCAGCAGGTCATACGGCAGTGCGAGCAGCTGATACACGGCAAGGATGCACAGCGCCAGCTTGCCCGGCTTCAGCCACAGCCACGCCAGGCCGATCGTCAACCAGGCGATGTCGATCAGGTTGGGATTGATCATCTCGTGGCTCATCGCCGTCAACGCGACGAACCACACCAGATGGCCGGCCTGCACGCAGAACGGTGCGGCGATGGCTTGCTTCGCCTTGCCAAGTAGTTTGCGCACCACCAGCCAGATGATCGCGGTGGCGACCAGCGGCACCAGCAGGTTGAATCCGGCATACATGCCGATCGCCCAGCCGACGATGGCAGCGGCAATGCCGGCGACCTTGGCATAAGCCCCCACGGCCTCGCCCTGGGCCGATGCGGACCGCTTGGTGCGCATGGATTCTTCAGGATTCATGGGCTGCCCCTGTACGCGCTCCGTTGTCCAATGATGCCCAGGACCTTGCGCGTGACGCAGGCAGCTTAATGCCTTTGGAGGTCAAATAGATGTCTAGGGCCTCCGGCGTTCCCGCGTTGTCCGCCAATGCGACGTAGGTATCCGGACGGATCAGGTAAAGCGCATTGCGCGCAAGCCCTGCCGCTTCATGCTGCGGGTGCCAGTCGAAAACCTCCAGCGGCATGGCGTGTTGCGCGCACCATGCGCGCAACGCGTCGCTCGCGTTGCCGTAAACGTGCACTTGCCACGTCATACGGGTGAGGCTCGAAAAATTGTCGCTGCCGTTCACCGCGACCCACGGCAGGCGGTCTCCGCCATGCACGTCGCCGGCCGCGCCTTCGCTCAACGGGCCGTCGCGATAGTTCAAGGTGATCTGCGAGATGGTGCGGAACAGGAATTCGCGCGCGCTTTCGAAGTGCAGGATCGCCGGCATCAGCGTCGGCACCAGCCGTGTGCGCACCAGGTCGGCGACGCGGCCTTCGGCGGTGGCCAGGGTGAACACGCGATCGGTGGTGGCGACCAGCCGCTGCGCAAAACCGATGCGTTCGGCCTCGTAGCTGTCGAGCAGGCGGTCGGCTGCGCGTCCGTCGAGCACGGTGGCGAGTTTCCACGCCAGGTTGATCGCATCGCCGATGCCGGTGTTCATGCCCTGGCCGCCGGCGGGACTATGGATATGCGCCGCATCGCCCAGCACGAACACTCGCCCGTGGCGGAAATGCCCGGTGACACGGTGGTGCACGCGGTAGGTGGAGAACCAATGCACCTGCTTCACGTCGACCTTCAAATGCGTGATGGCGCGTTCGCTCACGTCTTCGAAACGCAGCGTCTCGGCGTGTTCCGCGCGTTGGTCGCGCACGGTGCCGATCAGGCGCGCGCGCCCTTCGCCGGCGAGCGGAAACACGGCCAGGAAATCCGCTTCGTCCAGGTCGATGTGCAGTTGCCCATCCAGTGACGGGCCGGACGCGTCCACGTCGGCCACATAGAACACCTGCTTGTAGGTGCCGCCCGGAAAACCGGTGCCGATGGTTTCGCGCACCAGCGAGCGCGCACCGTCGCAGCCGGCGAGATACTGCGCTTCCCATTCGCGTTCGACGCCGTCGGGACCGCGCAGGCGCGCCACCACACGATCGCCTTCGTCGGTGAAGCCCAGCAATTCGGTCTGCCGTTGCACCGACACGCCGAGTTTTTCGAGCCGTTCGATCAGCAATCGCTCGTGCTGGTCCTGCGGAAAAATATGCAGGAACGGATACGGCGTGAGATCCGAACCGATCGATCTGAACTGCACTTGCGCCTTCTTTTCACCCTTCACCCACATATTCACCGCAGGTACTTTATGTCCGTGCGTGACCACCGCATCGGTAAGATCCAGTTGCCGATAAAGTTCCAGCGTGCGCGCCTGCACCGCCAATGCGCGGGAGGTAGTGCCGGGTGTGGATGTCTTGTCGACGACATGGACGCTTACGCCCAGCTTGGCCAGCCACAACGCGAGCACCAGGCCGGTAGGACCTGCGCCAATGATCAGAACATCGCTGCGCATGGGTACACCTCGTGGGATCGTCCGTGTCGTCACTCTATTTCAAGCTTGTAGCCTACTCCATAGATCGAGCGAATCGGATCCTGCCCAGGTGCGGCCTGTTCCAGTTTGCGACGCAGGTTCTTGATGTGGCTGTCGACGGTGCGGTCGGTGACCACGCGGTGGTCCAGATAGAGGTTATCCAGCAGGTGATCGCGCGAGAACACGCGCCCCGGATTGGCAGCCAGCGTTTTCAGCAGGCGAAATTCCACCGGCGTCAGCTCCAGCATCACGCCATGGAATACGGCGCTATGCGTCGCCTCGTCGATGCGCAGCGCCACCGCGCTGGCCTGCTCGGTGCCGCCGCGCACGCGCCGCAGGATCGCCTTGACGCGCGCCACCACTTCGCGCGGACTGAACGGTTTGCAGATGTAATCGTCCGCGCCCAGTTCCAGGCCGAGCAGACGGTCGATCTCTTCCACGCGCGCGGTGAGCATGATGATCGGTACGTCGCTGAAGCTGCGCAGCTCGCGGCAGATGTCCAGCCCATCGCGGCCGGGCAGCATCAGGTCGAGCAACACCAGGTCCGGTTGGCCGGTCCTTACCGCGGCAACCGCGTCGCGGCCATCGGCTACCCAGCTCGACGCATAGCCGCCCGCGCGCAGGTAGTCGCCGACCAGCGCGGCGAGTTTCGGTTCGTCCTCCACGATCAGGATGCGTGCGAGCGCCTGCGGTGCGTGTTCCATGTCAGGCATGCTCCAACGGCAGGCGTACGGTGAGCCACAGGCCACCCAGCGGCGAAGGATGCGCGTCGATCGAGCCGCCGTGCGCTTCGACGATGGCGCGCGAAATCGCCAGGCCCAGGCCGGCGCCGCCGCTGGCGCGATTGCGCGAACCTTCCGTGCGATAGAAGCGTTCGAACAAATGCGGCAGCTTGTCCAGCTCCACGCCCGGCGCCGAATCCATCAAGTCGACCACCGCGCTGTCGGCCATCACGCGGCAGCTGATGCGCAATATGCCGCCCGCTTCGGTGTAGCGCGCGCTGTTCTCGACCAGGTTGGCGAACAGTTGCTGCAGGCGTCCTTCATCCGCGCTCACGCGCACCGGCGAGGAGGGCAGGCTCAGTTGCAGATCGATCTGCACGCGGCGGAAGCGATCGCGAAAGCTGTCGACGGTGTTTTCCAGCAGCTTGCTCAGGTCCACTTCCACCTTGCGGTAGATCATGCTGCCGACGTCGGCCAGCGACAGCTGGTACAGATCGTCGATCAGCTTGCTCAGCAGGCGCACTTCACCCTGCAGCGAGACGATGGCCTCCTGGTCGAAGCGGCGCACGCCATCTTCCAGCGCTTCCAGCTCGCCGCGGATGATCGCCAGCGGCGTGCGCAATTCGTGCGAGATATCGGCTACGAACTGGCGTCGCGTGCGCTCGTTCTTTTCCAGCACATCCGCAAGCCGATTGAAGTCGCGTGCGAGCTGGCCCAGTTCATCGCGCGAACGCGTTTGAACGCGCATGGCGTAATCGCCCCTGGCCAGCGCATGCGTGGCCTTGGCGATGCGATGCACCGGCGTGAGCAGGGTGCGCGCCAGCCATACCGCCAGCAACGCCGCCAACAGCAGCGCCTGGACGCCGATGATCCAGCCGCCCATGTATTGCTGCTGCTGGAAACGCCGGTCGCCGGTTTCGGTGACGTCGCGCAAGGGCAGCATGGTCAGCCAGCCGACCGTGCGGCCGCTCACCACGATCGCTTGTTTCAAGGCATGCGCCGCCGTCACTGCGGAAGGATTGCCGAACAGGATCTGGTTCTGCGCATCCAGCAAGGCGAAGCGGAAGTCGGTGCCGGTGAGTTCCGAAACCGAACTGGGCCCGTGCATGCGCTCCATCCCGGGCGGCGGACCCGGATGATCATGCGGCGCATGGTCGTTTGGATGCGGCTGGCCGGGCGGCGAACGATCCGGCGGTGGTTGGCCATCCGGCGCATCGGGCGGGTGCTGATCGGGCGGTCCGAGCTCGGCCAGATTGCGCGGCGCCGGCATGCCGGCGAAATGGCCCTGGCGCATCACCTCCATCCAGGCGCGCGGATTGTTGCGCAGGAATTCCCAACTGCCGTGCTGGCGGTACGCCTCGCCGAGCGAAGCGGCCACGCTTTGCATGCGCTCGGTTTCCTGCTCGGTGAGATAACCGAGAAAACCCTGGTTGAAACTGTGGCGCGAGGCGACGCCCATCGCCAGCACGGCGAACAGGGCGACGGCGAGCATCGCGAGAAAAAGCTTGGCGGTGAGCCCAGGTCGCATGGCGTGGATGAATAAAGCGGTGGTCCCCTGCGTCATTAGCGCCGGTTGTCCGGACAGTTGCAAGCAGCGCCGGCCGATTCCACGGAATCTCCAAATTTCCTGCACAGTCCTGCTTCAAGGTGGCCCCGCGCGACGCATTCGAATGCGCCCAAGACAAGCTTTTCGAGCGGGGTAGAGGTATGCACAAGCTGTACAAAGACGATGTCCACGGGGAATACGCCGTAGCCCTGCTGCAACTGCTCGAGCAGAAGGGCATCACCCGCGAACAGGCGCTGGCCGGCACCGGCATCCGTGACGAGCAGCTGCAAGACGGCGGCCGCCTGACCACGCACCAGGATGCACTGCTGCTCACCCATGCCGTGCGCCTCACCAACGATCCTGGCATCGGCTACCAGATCGGCCTGCACAGCACGCTCACCTGGCACGGCATGCTCGGCTACGGCCTGATGAGTTGCGCCACCCTGCGCGATGCGCTGGAACTATGGGCGAGTTTCCTGGACCTGCGCACCACCACCTTCAATCTGCGCCTGATCGAGCGCGACGGTTTCGCCGAACTGATCGTGCATGACCTGGCCGCGCGCGCGCCGATGCGCTTCTGCGCCGTCGACCGCCTGATGACCATGACCATGCGCCTGTGCGAGCAACTGGCGCAACATCCGCTGCCCGACATGGAGATCTGGCATCGCGGACCCGAACCCTTGCACTACGCGCGCTATCGCAAGCGCGTGGTGGTGACGCGCTTCGAAACCAACCTCAGCCTGATCCGTCTTCCCGCATCGGACCTCGATACGCCGCTGGCCAACGCCAACGCTTCCACCTTGCGCTACATCACGGCCCAATGCGAGCGCGAGCGAGCGCGCCTGCGCCGTTCGGACGATCTGGTGGTGCGCGTGATGGATCTCTTGCAAAGCCACGAACGCACCGGTTATCCCAGCATCGAGGAAGCGGCAAAGCTGCTGTGCATGTCCAGCCGCACCCTCAAGCGCAAACTGCAACGCCTGGGCCTCAACTTCCGCAGCCTGGTCGACGATGCGCGCAAGGATGCGGTACTGCGCGACGTGCTCAATCCGGTATTGCGCATGGATGAAATCGCGCTGCGCACGGGCTATGCGGACCCGGCCAATCTCACGCGCGCGTTTCGCCGCTGGACGGGGGAGTCGCCGAGCAGATATCGCGCACGGTTGTTGTCGACCGGAACGTAATAACCAAGCTGCGATCCGCCTCGCACGTTGACATTTGCTTCCCCAGTCGTCATTCCGGCCTTCGCCGGAATGACGACTTTTGGTTCTGTGTTTCAAGAAAGAACGTCAACCCTCACAAGCAAAAGAACGCAAATCGCATAAAGAATGAAGCCCCGACAACCGGGGACGGGTTGCCGGGGCTTCAAGGGTCCGATTCCCTTCTTGGAGGGAGTGCAGGAAACAGACCCGATGGTGACATGCTGGGTTCATGTCACCTTGCATCGTCCCACATGCGATGCAAGACCTTGGTGTGGTCATTGTGCTACGAAGTTCGCGTGCGAAAAGCGCCTTGCGCATGTCTGGCCTCAAACATCAAGCAACTGGCCCGCTTTGACAATTTGGACGTCCAAATACGCCATGCATCGCGTAGGTTGGGGTGCAAACCCCAACATCGCCATGCCGAACAACGTTGGGGTTCGTGCCCCAACCTACAACGCAATCACTTCGCTCGCCGCCTTGCCGAACGCCGGCGGCCGGTCTTCCAGCTTGGCGCCGAACTGCAGGTTCGGCGTTTCCGACATATGGAATTCCAGCACGCCGCCAGCGGCCAGTTCCGCGTGGCTGATCCAGCTCTTCGTCCATGGCGTGCCGTTCCACGTCACCGACTTGATGTACGGCCGCTTCGGACCGTTGTCGAAGGTGCGGATCACCAGCTTGCGCTGGCCGGGCAAGCCGATTTCCGCATGGTCGAGCACGGGACTGCCGAACACATAGTTGGTGCTGACCGGATCCACCGCATACAGGCCCAGCGCGCTCATCACATACCACGCGCTCATCTGGCCACAGTCTTCATTGCCGGCCAGGCCATCGGGCTCGGGCGGATACATCGTTTCCAGCAGCATGCGTACGCGTGCCTGCGTCTTGTAGTGCGCGCCGGTATACGCGTAGAGAAACGCCACGTGATGGCTGGGCTCGTTGCCGTGCGCGTACTGGCCCACCATGCCGGCGATATCCGGCGGCGCATCGGGCGGCAGTTTGGGACTGGTGGTGAACAGCTCGTCCAGCTTGCGCTCGAAGGCTTCCGGACTGCCGAACAAACCCATGTACGCATACAGGTCGTGCTGGTTGAGGAAGGTGGCCTGCCACGCGTTGGATTCGGTGAAATCGCGCCACTGCTGCGAATGGCCCATGCCACGCGGATCGAACGGCTCCAGCCATTGCCCGTTCTCGCCGCGCGGACGGATGAAGCTCAGCTTGGTGTCGAACACGTTGCGATAGTTGCGCGAGCGATGGCGCAGTGCCTCGGCGAGATCGCCTTCACCCGCGGCATCGGCCAGGTGCGACACGGCCCAGTCGTCATAGGCATATTCCAGCGTCTTGCTGGTCGCCTCCGGTTCCTTGTCGCTGGGGATGTAGCCGAGCTTGCGGTAGTAGGTCAGGCCGCGGTAGTCGTCGTTCATGGCGCGCTTGCGATAGATCGGCCATGCGCGCGCGTAGTCGATGCCGGTGAAGCCCTTGGCCTGCGCTTCGGCCAGCACCACCGCGGAGTGGTAGCCGATCATGCAGCCGGTCTCCACGCCCTGCAGCGGCCACACCGGCGGGCCGTCCGGGCTCTCCGCCGCCATGCGCACCAGTCCGTTGACCAGGTCGGGCACGCGATCGGGCTGGTACAAGGTCAGCAGCGGATGCAGCGCACGATAGGTGTCCCACAGCGAATAGGTGCTGTAGTTGTTCTGTCCTTGCGGCAACTGGTGGATGGCCAGGTCCATGCCGCGATAACGGCCGTCCACATCGCTGAAAAGCGTGGGCGCGAGCATGGTGTGGTACAGCGAACTGTAGAACACGCGCAGCGTGCGCTCGGATGACGATTCCACGCGAATACGGCCGAGCTCGCGCTCCCACGTTTCCGCCGCGGCCTGCTGGATGGTGTCGAAATCCCAGCCCGGAATCTCGGTGTCAAGATTACGCAGCGCCCCATCGATATCGACCGCGGAAATGCCCACCTTCACCAGCAGCGGTTGCTTGGCGATGTCGTCGATATGCAGCGCGGCTTTCAGATGCGTGCCCTTGAGCTCGCTGCTGCCGCTGGGCGCTGCCACGTCTTCGGAATACAGCGTCGCCTGCGAAAACGGCCGCGATAGTTTCAGTGCGAAATAGAGATAACGCCCCTGCGCCCATTCATAGGCACGCCGGCCACCGACCAGTGTGTCGTTGCCGACCAGGCGCAGCTCCACGTCGCTGAGCTTCAACGGGTCTTTGCCGAAGTGGTAGCCATGCGCGAAATCGATCAGCAGATGCCCGCTGCCGGCGTTCTTGAAGGTGTAGCGATGGATGCCCGCGCGCAGCGTGGCCGTCAGCTCGGCAAGGATGTTGTGGTCGATCAGGTGCACGCTGTAGTAGCCGGGACGCGCATGTTCGGCGGTAAAGCGCGAACGGTAGCCGCGGCCGGGGTGCGCCTTGCTGTGTTCGGTCAGCGGCGGCTCCGACGGGGTCACGCCATCGAAACGCGAGCGATAGTTCACGTTCGGCAAGCCGCGATCGCCCGGCTGCAGCAGCACTTCGCCCTGCGCCGGCATCACCAGCACGTCCAGCATGTCCGATGCGCCGGTGCCGCTCAGGTGCGTGTGCGAAAAGCCCATGATCGAGCCATCGTGCTGGTGATAGCCCGAACACGCATCCCAGCCGGTGTCGTTGGTATCGGGGCTAAGCTGCACCATGCCGAACGGCAGCGTCGCGCCCGGATACGTATGCCCATGCCCGCCAGTGCCGACGAACACGTCCACATACTTGGACACGCCCCCCGCCTTGGCCGCCACGCCACCGCCAGCCTTGGAAGCCGCACCCGCGCCACCGGCCGCCCGCGCCAACGCCGGCAACGGCCCACCCAGCGCAGCCACCGTCCCCAAGCCCTGCAAGAACCTTCGACGTGACACCATGACGCTACTCCCCGGATTTTCTCGTTGTCGTATGAAAAGCACAGGCGCCGGCGAAAACTTGCGGAAATCCATCGCGAGCGCGCATCTCACCTTAAGTCCAGCCGGCAACCCCGGGGCCACCCGCCGTCGCCCGACTGTAAACGAAAAATTTGCCTCGATCCAAATTTAAGCTCGATCCCAACCGTTTGGCTTTGCAAAGCTTCTCGCACCTTTATGGCAACGAGAGTGCGTCTCAGTGTCCGAGATGCAGCCTAGCGCTGTCTGCCAGCGTCGATTGGCGCCTGAGATCTAGTGAACCGACAACGGACATTCTCTCCGGACAGGGAATTCCGATACTATGAAGATAGGCGTTAGCGTGCACCGTCCTAATGCCGAACAGGGAAGATCTAACAGGGGAGATCATGTTCAGGAGCTATTGCTTCGCTAGCACGACAGTGCTGCGCCGGCGGCCCATGCCGCTCTCCACGATGTTGTCGGCCGGCATGCCGATTGCCGGCCTCCATGTCTTGGGCGCGTCGAATCTGCCGCGATTCAAAACGACATTTCCATCAGTGCAGGGCCACGACTTATGGTTACGCAGTGGATTGACACCTACTCGTGTCGTGACGACACCAACATTGGTGCGGCGGGCTATGTCATTGCGGGCAACGGGGTCAATAAGACGGGCGTTTACAATATCGACCCGGGTTACATGTTCATAAGCACGGGCGGTTTGCAAAATAATTCTAATCTCAACCTCACCGGCAACACTCCCGAGTTTTCTGCACTTACTGACGATTATCAGGCCGGCAACAACTGGAGTTATCTCAGCGGTTGGCGAGTGATTGGTGCGCTCTTCAGTAGTTCGGTGGCGCCACCTTGGCAGTGAGCCGGATGTGTCCGGCAGGCCTTAGCGAAACGCTTCGCACGCAGATTAAAAAACAGTGACGTTAACAATATACAAGTTACAGGTGAATGACGATGTTGGACAATGGTGGCGGTAGGAACTTCGTAATCGCTTTGGGCCTCGCGGTATTGTGCGGGCCGACAAGTGTGGTGGCGCAGACGGTGGTGAGCGATACCAGGGCAGCGGCAAGTGCTGAAACGGTAATGCTTCATCCCGCGGTAGCCATGCGCAACGACGACAAGGTGGTGGAGCCACTGGCGCCTTCGCACCCAATACATGTGGTCGTTACTCTAAAGCTGCGTAACGAACAGCAGCTCGATGAATATATCGCCAAGCCCGGGTTCAGGCCATTGAGCTCGGGGCAATTCCAGCTGTTGTATGGACCTACCCGCGACCAGGCGAAAGCCGTGTCCGATTATCTGACCAAGGCCGGTTTTGCGAACGTGAAAATAACCGCGCACAATGCGTTGGTGCAAGCTGACGGCCGGGCCGATACAGCCCAGGCGGCGTTCCATACCTCATTCGTGCATGTAAAGACGCACGATGGACGCGATGCATTCGCCAATAGCAGCGCCGTGCAGATTCCTGCGAGTCTTCAGGGCATCGTGCATGCTGTGCTTGGCATGCAAAACGTTCACGTCGCACACGGGTTCGCGCGTCGCTATGACGCGATCGCCGAGCACGCCATGGCAGCGATGTACCCGCAAGCGACAGGCTTGGCGGTCGGGCATCAGCCCTCGGACTTTCCGTCCATCTATGGCGCAAACGGCATGGCAAGCGTGACATCAATACCGGTGGGCTCGATATCTTCCGGACCGATGGCCAACGTCGTGAACGATATCAAGTCGGTGGCCCCCAATGTGGCTGTCACATTGAAAGGGAATACGAATGTCGGCACCGGCACCGGCAGCAATAGCGGAGATGCAGAATGGGATTTGGACAGCCAAAACATCATCGCCTTCACTGGCGTAAAGCAGTTTTACTTTTACGTTGCAGCCTCAAACTACGATAACGACCTCGAAACGGCCACTGCTCAAGTGGTGGCGGACAATATGCTCAAAGTGATCGGTTATTCGCTGGGTGAATGTGCAACGTACGCGCAATCGGATGGCGCCGCGGCCTCCATGGACACTATTTTCAAGCAAGCTGTGGCACAGGGGCAGACTTTCTTCGTGTCGGCGGGCGATAAGGGCGCCGACGAATGCGGTGATGGCTCGTACACTCCTGCGTGGCCGGCAGGTTCTCAATATGTGACCGCAGTCGGCGGCACCGAACTCTATACCAGCCCTAACACGCAGTGGCAAAACGAAACGGTATGGAACAATTTGAATGAAGGTGAGGGTGCCACGGGCGGGAGCGTGGATATGCTTGAACCGATTCCTGGCTGGCAGAAGGGTGTGCCGGGAGTCCTCAACCAGACGCACCGCGGCATACCGGATATCGCGTTCGACGCAAGTCCCGACACTGGGGCGCTGATCACCTTAGATGGCTTGGCTAACCAGCAGTATGGTGGTACGAGTCTAGCTGCACCGATTGCGGCGGGAATGTGGGCACGAGTGCTGCAGGCAGACGGCGCGGGGCTAGGTTTTGCCTCGCCGGTAATTTACAAAATCGCTCAGTCATCTAGGGTGAATTACGCCAACGCCTTCCACGACGTTACTTCGGGGACCAATGCTGCCTTTTACGGCGCGGTTGGTTGGGATTACGCTTCTGGCTGGGGTAGTGTGGCCGTCAACCAGTTTGCGAGTCAGATTGCCGCCCTGAGTTCCAGCTCGCCAGTTGTGTCCTTCGGTACGTTGCCAGCGCTGCAGGTAACTACGCCGATTCCCGGGAGCCATCATATACCGGGCGATTTCAATGGCGATGGTACGTCCGATCTGTTGTGGTTCAATCCTTCAATCAGTCAGGTTGGTTACTGGACTATGACCGCAACAGTGCCGCCCAACTCTACAGGTGGTGGCGTGACACGTACCGGGATTAAGACGTACGGTGTTACACAAGGCTATTTCGTCGGCGCAGTAGGTGATTTCAATAACGATGGTTATGCAGATCTGGTTTTCACCAGCGCTAATCGCGATCTATGGTTGTGGACCAACAATCAGCAAGGCGGATGGACTTCCGCCTATATGGGAACGTATCCCAGTCAATGGCAGCTCATTGGCGCTGGCGATATCAACGGCGACGGCTACGACGATTTGCTATGGTTGAACCCCTCTGCGTGTCAATTTGCATATTGGACCATGCGAGGCACCACGCGCACAGGATCCAAGGTCATCCCTGTCCAATGTGGCTATTATCCGATCAGCATTGGGTATTACACGCCATCGAATCGGCTCAGCATTCTATGGACGAGCGCAGCGAACGATTTGTATATCTGGGACAGTACTGGCGGCAGTACGGACGGCAATACCGGTAACGGCTTCAATGCATATGGTTTGACCTCGTATTTGCCGGCCAACAGCCACATCATATCGGTGGGTGGTGGTTATGAAGGACAGAACATAGGTTTGCAAGTGTATGAACTCGGCTCCGATGGCAACTATGACATCGTTCAAACGCAACTGTTCTCGCGGTCCTTCGACCCAAGTGGCCGTCAAACAGGCGTTCAAGTGACGCCCGCCTTGAATCCCAGCACTCAACTGGAGAACTACCTCGGCTCGGCGGGTTATGTAATCGCTGGCAATGGTGTCAACAATACCGGCGTTTACAATATCGATCCCGGCACCATGGTCATCAGCACAGGCGGCTTACTCAACTCCAGCCCAAGTAGCACTGGAAGCGCTTCTGGGTATCCTGCACTTATGCAGGATTATTCGTATGGAAACATCTGGAGCTACCCCAGCGGTTGGTGGGTCGTTGGCGCACTCTTTAACGGGACGGTATCGCCGCCCTGGCAGTGAGTTCGTATATATATGGCGCTCGTGTCTTTCTGGCCTGGGACACGAGCGCATTTAGTGGGATATATACCGGAAGATATTGCAATAGGTGCAGATCCGGACAGGCGGTAACTACACCAAACCCGGTTGCTGCCGACGAAAACTCAGCGCATATGCCGCAAGAACTCCGCCTCCGGCCGCGGTTGTCCCAGCAGGTAACCCTGCACGAATGGGCAACCCAGTTCGCGCAGCACGGCCAGTTCGTCGTCGTGCTCGACGCCTTCCACGATCACCGTCAGTCCGAGCGAATGGGCCATGCTCACCATCGATTCGAGCAGGCGGCGCATTTGTGGATTGATGCCGATGCCGGTGACGAAGCTGCGGTCGATTTTCATGGTGTCGCAGGGCAGCAGGCTGACGTGGCTCAGTGATGAGAAGCCGGTGCCGAAGTCGTCCAGCGCTACGTGCACGCCGAGTGCGCGCAGGGATTGCAATGCGCTTACGCAGGAAGGCATGTCCGATACGTACAGGCGTTCGGTGAGTTCCACCGCCAGATGCTTGCGCAGCGAATCGGGCAGGTCGCCGCCGAGAATCTCCATCACCCGGCCGGACGCCAGGCTGCGCGCGGTGATGTTGACGTGCAGGCGAAAGTAGGGCGGCAGGTTTCCGTTCCATGTCACGAGGCTGTGGATGGCTTGCTCCATCACCCACGCGTCAATGCGGCTCATCAGCGGCGTGTGCTCGATCGCGTCGAGGAACTGGCCTGGCGCCAGCACGCCGCGTTCGGGATGGTTCCAGCGCAGCAGCGCTTCGGCGCCGACCGGACGCGGATCGCCGTGGACCGCGAAAATCGGTTGAAAGTAGAGCATCAGCTCGCCGCGCTCCAGGCCTTCTTCCAGTTGCTGATGAATGGCCAGCGCCGTGCGCGTACGCGTGCGCAGCGTGGGATCGGCAAGCACCACGCGCTCTTCGTTCAAAGGATCGATGCGCGCCGCTTCGTTCATGGCCAGGCGCAGCAGTTCCGCCGCTTCGATCGAAGCGCTTTCGGCGGACCAGATCGCGATGCTGGCGGTCAGTGCGTGCACCGAACTCAACGCCGGCGACGAGGCCTGTGGCGTCATGCCGAGCGCGGCCTGCACGTCCAGCACCAGTTGCTGGTCGGTCTGGGTATCGGGCACCAGCCAGCCCAGCATGTCTTCGGCGATGCGCGCGACGGTGTCCACCTGGCCCCAGCGCGCGGTGATGTGCGCGGCGAGCGTGCGCAGGAAGGCTGCAGCCTGGCTTTCGTCGGTGCCCAGCGCCAGGTTGGCGTGGTTGTTACAGGCCACCGCCACCAGCGCCAGCGGCCGGCCGGAGGCCATCATGCGTTCGGTGCGTTCGACCAGTGCAGCGCGATTGGGCAGGCCGGTCTGCGCATCGAAATGCGACAGGAAGGCATTCTCGACGGCACGCAGGCGCCGCCGCTCCAGCACCGCCGCGATGCGCGCACGCAGCAAGGGCATCACCACCGGCTTGGCCAGGTAGTCTTCCGCGCCCATCTCGATGCATTGCGCGGCGGCATCCATGGTGTCGTGGGCGGAAATCATCAGCACGGAGATATCGCGCAGCTGCGCATTCGCGCGCATCGTGCGCAGCACGCTGATGCCGTCGGTGCCGGGCATCATCACGTCCAGCAGCATGATGTCGGGCGGCTGGCGCAAGGCTTCGGCCAGCCCGGCTTCGCCATCGCGGGCTTCGGCCACGTGTTGAAATCCCAGTTGCTTGAGCCGCTTGCGCAGCATGAAGCGGCTGCTTTCGTCATCGTCCACGATGAGAACGCGCGCATCCGGGCTCACGATGGATTGTCCTCCAGACTGTCGTGCTTGATCACGCGCTGCAGGGTATCGAGCAAGGTCGGAAAATCGATTGGCTTGGGCACGAACGCATTGGCGCCCGCCTGCATCGCGCCGAGGATGTCGTCTTCCATCACGTGCGCGGACAGCACGATCACCGGTACGTCGCTGGTGAGCGGATTGGCGCGCAGCTTCTGCAACACATCCAGGCCGTTCATGCCGGGCAGGTTGATGTCCAGCAGCACTGCGTCCGGACGTTTCCATACCGCATCGATCAGCGCTTTCTCGCCATCCTCGACATGGCGCATCTCGATGCCATGGCGCTGCAAGCGGCGGCGGAGCATGTAGGCGTTGTCTTCTTCGTCCTCGACGTAGAGCACGGTGGTCATGGCGATGCTTTCACCTCGTTCCCGTTCGTCGGAATCTGCAAGCGGTCCAGCAATTGATGGACACGCTGGATGACGTCGGCCAGATCGGACTCGCCCTTGCGAACCAGCAGCACCGCGCGCTCGTACAAGCTGCGCGATATTTCCGGCGTGATGTCCGCCGCCGTCACCAGCATGATCGGCACCGGCGCCAGCGTCGGTTCGACGCGCATCGCCTCGATCACCGCCAAGCCGTCCATGCCGGGCATGACCATGTCCAGCAGCAACAGGTCGGGCGGATGGCTGCGCATCATGTCCAGGGCCTGCTCGCCATTGGGCGCGGTATCCACCTGATGACCCGCCTGACGCAGCACGTTGGCGATCGAGTCGCGATAGAAATCGTCGTCATCCACCACCAGCAGGGAACTGCTCCTGGCGGCGCCCACGAAGCGTTGCACCAGATGGCTCAGGTGATCGCGATCGAACGGCTTGGTGAGATGTTCCACCACGCCGAGCACGCCGGTACGCTGGTCCGGATCGGTCACCGTGCAGAGAATCACCGGCAGCTCGGCGTGGTCGGGATCGGCGCGGATGGCGGCAAGCACGTCCCAGCCGGTCATGTCGCCCAGCAGAATATCCAGCACCATCACCGCCGGCCGCAGCGAACGCGTCAGCGCCAGCGCCTCCTGCCCGGACGAGGCGCTGACCACATTGATGCCGTCGCGTTGCAACGCATTGCGCACGAGGCTGCAGGCGTCCGGATCGTCGTCCACCACCAGCACCACCGGGTTGCGCCCCTGCGCAGCCAGCGCCTCGCTCGCCAGCGATTTCGGCTGCACTTCTGCGTTTTCGATATCGCCGATCGGCAATGTGACGGTGAACACGCTGCCGTACTGGATATCGCTGCTGACGTCGATGCGCCCGCGCATCAGGCCGAGCAATTGACGCGAGATGGTAAGCCCAAGACCGGAGCCGCCGAAGCGCCGCGCAATGGAACGATCGGCCTGTTCGAACGGTTCGAAGATACGTTGCAGCTGCTCGCCGGTCATGCCGATGCCGGTATCGGATACGGCGATATGCAGTTGATCGCCACGCGCGGAAACGGCCACCTTCACTTCGCCGTTGCGCGTGAACTTGATCGCGTTGCCGATCAGGTTGAGCAGCACCTGCCGCAGCCGCGTCGCGTCGATGCAGGCCAGGTCCACCTCGGGGGCGACCTGCAGCACCAGCTGGTTGCCGTTGGAGCGCGCCAGCGTCTGCATGGTGTTGATCACGCTTTCGAGCAGCGACTTTACATGCACGACTTCGGTGTGCAGCTCCACGCGGCCCGATTCGATGCGGGAGATATCCAGGATGTCGTTGATCAGCGCCAGCAGGTGGCGCCCGGCGTTGACCACGCGCTGCATGGTCTCGGCCGTTTCGTTGTCCTCGCGCTCCTCGGCCTGTTCCAGCGTGAGCTCGCTCAGACCAATGATGCTGTTGAGCGGCGTGCGCAGCTCGTGGCTCATGTTGGCCAGAAACAGCGATTTGGCCTGGTTGGCCGATTCGGCTTGTGCCTTGGCCGTGCGCAGCTCCTGTTCCATGTGCATGCGCTGGGTGAAATCCATCGAGATCACGCCGATCCCGGCCACCGCGCCGCGTTCGCCGGTGACCGGAAAACGCGTCGTCAGCAAGGTATAGGAGCCGCCGAGGTAATTGACCTGTTCCTCGCAGGCGGTGATGCGCCCGCCCTCGACGACCTCGTGGTCATGCCGGCGGATCAAGGCGGCGGTTTCCGGCGTGGCGACGACGTCGACGGTATGGCCCAGTATTTCCTGCGCCGGCCGGCCCATGAGTTTGGCGGCGGCCTCGTTGATGCGCAGGATGCGTCCGTTGGTGTCCTTGACCTTCATCGCCAGGTTGGAGTGCTGGAAGATGTCCTCCAGCAGGTGCACGCTGCTGCGCATTTCTTGCTGCACGCGATGAAAACGCCAGCGCAGATGCACCAGCCATGCGGCCAGTATCAGCACCAGCAGCACCAGACTGCCGATCAGGTAGCCACTGTTGCCCGCCGTAGCGGCGCTAGCGGATTCCGATTGCGCTGCGAACAAAGGCAGGCTGACGAAGAGCAGCCCACTCCCCCCGATACTGCTCATCCTGCCGGCCAGAATAGGTCGCTTCAACACGGCTCCCCCAGTAACCCGCAATGTCGTTTTCCCTGTGCGCGGGATGGCGCAGTAGCCCCATGGTATCGCTTGTCGCGGGCGATGAAAGCGTAGGAAAGAACCGGCTTCGACGCGCTGGCTGGATGGGCATGCTACCGGCGTCGATACCACTGCTTGCGACGTGAAATACTCGTGAAGGCGGCGTGCAGGGCAACGGTGTCCGTGTCGTTTGCAGATGCAGCACGCAAGCGCCCATACGCGCCCTTGTCCCGCCGAGCGAAAGGCCGCCGCCGCATATGCGCATGCGGCGGCGCCACATCAGGGGATGCCGTCGAAGGCGCGCGTAGGTTGGGGTGCAAACCCCAACATTGCCATGTCGATAAGGATCGCGATGTGGGGGGGTTGCACCCCAACCTAAGGGCTGCGCAGCAGCGAGGGATAACGCTGCTGCACATCGATGATCAACTCGCCGAACAAGGTATTGGCCCACGCGAACCAGCTACGCGTGAAATGCGCCGGATCGTCCTGGTCGAAGGTCTCATGGATGAAGCCGGTGCCCGCGTCCGTATCGCGCAGCCACTTCAGGCATTGCCGCACCTCGGCCACCTCGCTGCTGGTCTGCGCATACATCATGATCGACATCGGCCAGATCATACGCAGCCCTTCATGCGGTCCACCGATACCCTCGGCGGCCTTGCCGCGGAAGAAATACGGATTGCGCGGGCTCCACACCCGCTCGCGCGTGTGGCGATACAGCGGATCGTCGCGATCGCAGCAGCCAAGGTAAGGCAGGCCGAGCAGGCTCGGCACGTTGGCGTCGTCCATGAACAGCTGGTTGCCGAAGCCGTCGATCTCATACGCCCAGAACTCGCGGCCGGCGTCGTCGTGCATGCGGCCGTCCTTGTGCACGGCCTGTTCCACTTCGTTCGCCAACGCGTCGCACTCGCCGGCGAACGCCGTGTCCTGGTGCAGGCCGCGGCTCATCTGCGCAAGCTGGCGCAGGCTGTGCACGGCGAACAGGTTGGCCGGCACGAACAACGGGTACGTACATGCATCGTCCGACGGGCGGAACATCGAATGGATCATGCCGTTCGGCCGCGTCGGATTGCCGTAGCCGCCGAGCATCTGCGTTTCGGTGGGTATCTCCGACGCACGCTGGAAGTGGTACGGCCCCTTGTCATGCTTGCGCTGCTGTTCGCGGAAGGTCTTTAGCACCCGCTGCATCGCTTCGCGCCAGTCGTCATCGAACGGCTCGGTATCGCCGGTGGCTTGCCAATAGCTGTGCGCAAGACGGATGGGATAACACAGCGAATCGATCTCCCACTTGCGCTCGCCTACGCCCGGTTTCATGTCCGTCACATCGTTCACCGCCCACTTCAGCGGCCTGGCGTGCGGATCGGGCATGAAGGCGTTGGCGTAAGGGTCGATGCGAATGCAGCGCGCCTGGCGGCGGATCAGGCCGCGGAACAGCCGCTGCAGCGCCTTGTCATTCTTCGCCAGCGGAATGTACGGCACCACCTGCGCGGAGGAATCGCGCAACCACATCGCATCGATGTCGCCGGTGATCACGAACGTGTCCGGCTTGCCCTCGAGCGTGCCCTGCTCCACCGTGGTGTCGAGCGTGTTGGGGTAGCAGTTCTCGAACATCCACGCGAGCTTGGGATCGGCGATGGATGCCTTGACGCTGGCGAGCTGGTGTTCGACGGCGTCGCTGACGAATTTGCGCTTGGCCAATGGCGGACGTTGGCTGGTGTACACAGCCTGGCTGTTGGCCAACGCGGGCAAGGCGAAGCCGGACATGCCTGCGGCCGTGGCGGTGCCTAATAGCTTGAGAAAATCGCGGCGGTTGGACATGGCGTAAAACGTCTCCTTGCGAAACTCTGGCTCCCTCTCCCCTTCGGGGAGAGCGTTGGGGTGAGGGGCGGGGCTTGCAGTGAAAGTTATCGTGGCTTGAAGCAACTATGCACGCTTGTAGAACACGCTTATAGAAAAAAGGGTTCCCCGCAAGATTGTCCCCTCACCCTAGCCCTCTCCCCAGAGGGGAGAGGGGATTGGTTATTGGTGAAGGTCAACGATTCGGCTTGGTCATCACGCTGGCCAAATCCTGCAAGTGCAACGCCTGCTTCAACTTCTCCAACGCAGCCTTGCTATGCACCGTCACCGTCACGCTCTGTCCCGGCAGCAGATCGAACGCGTTGTCCGAAACTTCCGCATTCAGGTCGCCGAAGGCGATCCACACATTGCGCGCGAGCTGGTCGCTGCTCAGCGTCAACGTGTAGCCATCCGAAGCCGCCGCCAGCGAGGTACGGATCTGCGGCGAAGGCAGGCTCAGGTTCTTGGCCTCATCAAAGAACACCAGGTTGCGCGACACCACTTTGTCGCCATCCAGCAATTCGAATACGGCGAACGTCGCGTGCGGATCGGCACCGTTGAGCAGTTGTGCATCGGTATACGTGCCAGCGTTGGTGCTGCTCAGTGCGGGCAAGTTCGCTGCCTGTTCGTGCTCGCTCAACACCTTGCCGGAGAAATCCATCGTACGCACGCGCCAACGCAGTGAGGTCGGCGTCGTGCTATCGGATACCAGCGATACCGTGGTCGTGCCGTTGTTGCGCAAGGCGGCGATCAGCAGCGGCGCATAGAAGCGTCGCGCGTGGTATTGCAGCGCCTTCCAGCGACCGAAGTAGTCGATGCTCGCCCACGACGCGCCGGGCCATACGTCATTGAGCTGCCAGTACATCGAACCCATCGCCTGCGGGCGCGAGGCGCGCAGATGCTCGGCGGCAAGCTGGATGCCTTCGGCCTGCATCACCTGGCTCAGATACACGAACGATGCGAAATCCTTCGGCTCGCCATAGCTGCGCGTGATGTACAGCAGCAGGCGCTTGTTGCCGTTGCCGCTGTCGAACTTCTGGTGCGCGCGCATCACCGGCGATTCCGGCTGCAGATCGCCCTTCTCGGTGAACGCGCGAATCGTGCGCATTTCCGGGAACGACTGCAGGCCGTACTCGGACTGGAAGCGCGGCGTGATGTTGAGGTATTCGGTCACCGGCTTGGCTTCGCCGGACCACACGTTCCAGTAGTGGTAATCGCCATCGTCGAGCACGTTGGCGGGGCCGTCGTAATCGGTGCTCGGCGAGCTGGCCCAGTACGGCACGCTGGGGTCGTACTCGGTGACCACGTTGCGCAGCGTATTGCTGAAGAGGTTCACCATGCCGGTGACCAGCTTCTCGCGCTCATCGCCGGAAATGGCCTTTTTCAGCGCCAGGCGATCGCCCCAGCCATCCCAGCCGGTCTGCACTTCGTTGTTGCCGCACCACAGGACGATGCTGGGATGATCGCGCAGGCGCTTCACCTGCTCGATCGCTTCCTGCCGCGTGTTCTGGACGAAGGCGACGTCGCTGGGCGGAATCGCACCGCCGAACATGAAGTCCTGCCATACCATCAGGCCAAGTCGATCGGTCATTTCGTAGAAGCTATCCGGCATGTAGTAGCCGCCGCCCCAGATGCGTACCGCGTTCATGTTGGCGTCGCGCGCCGATTGCAGCACGCGCATCATCTGCGCATCGGTGGCGCGCGTGGGGAAGCTGTCGAACGGAATCATGTCCGCGCCCTTGGCGAACACCGGAATGCCGTTGACCACGAAGGCGAAGCTTCTACCCCAGGCGTCTTTTTCGCGGCGCAGCTCCACCGTGCGCAAACCGGTGGCGCGCTGCACGTTGTAGACCTCGTTGCCGCCGTCACGCACGCTGATCTTGAATGTATACATGTCCTGCGCGCCATAGCCGGCCGGATACCAGCGCTTGGGATGCGCGATGCGCAACGGCAGACTGATCGCGTTGCTGCCCGGATCGACGGTAACGTCCTGCTCCGCGTGCGCGGCCGTCTGTCCATCCGGACCGATCGCCTCCACGCTCACATGCAGCGCCTTGCTGCTGTCGGCGATGACATCCAGCTGCGCAGCTACCTGCGCCGCCTCGCCGCTCACATAGTTCTGCCGCACGTGGACATCATCCACGCGCAGGCTGTTCCAGCTATCCAGATGCACCGGCTGCCAGATGCCCGCCGTAACGATGCGCGGACCCCAGTCCCAGCCATATTGATAAGCCGCCTTGCGCACGTAATTGGCGGTCTGCTTGCCCTTGGGCTCATCGCCGAAGGCGGAATCGAATTCACCCGGCAGCGCATACGGCTGCTTGAGCAGCCACGGCAGCAGGCGCTTGATCGGCGAATACAGCCGCACTTCCAGCGTGTTGCGGCCTTCGCGCAAAGCGGTTTTCACCGGCACGCGCCAGCGGCGGAACATGTTGTCCGCCGAGGCCAGCTTCTGGCCGTTGAGATAGATGTCCGCAAAGGTATCCAGGCCGTCGAACACCAGCTCGACGTGATCGCGCGCAAGCGTGGCCTTGTCCACGTTGAAGGTGGTTTCGTATTGCCAGTCGGAAAGCCCCACCCACTGCACGCGCGCTTCGTTGTCGCGGTAGTACGGATCGGGCAGCAGCTTCACCGCCATCAGGTCGGTCTGCACCGTACCCGGCACCGTCGCGCCGTGCCAGCGCGTGGCGTCGTGGTGGTCCTTCGTCTGGGCGTCGCCTTCCATCAGGCGGAAACGCCAGCCGCCATCCAGGTTCTGCGAAGCGGTCTGCGCCCACGCCGCCAGCGGCAACAGCAGCAGCGAGAGCAGGGCGATTTTCGGAAAGCGCCGCGATGCGCGCGCGGATAGAGGGATTCGTTCAAGCATGCTGCTCAGCCGTATCTATATGAGTGATGGAATCCTGCGCTTGCGCAGGGGCGGTGACACGCCGCAATGCGTCCCTGGTTTAGATCGATCTATATCAAGGACGTTAGCAGTTGGCTAGGGGGCGTGCATGCGGCGTTGCAATAGGTTCTCCGCCAACCGGCCCGTCTTCGTCTATAGCCCTCGAGCGTATGACGTCATTTGGGAAAAGTCTGATGGGGTGAGACGTAGCTCACGCTACAATAGGTGCTTGACGACCAGCCATGTCAGTGCGCGGCTCGTCGATAGACCGCAGGAACCAGGGAATGCGGTGAACAGGGGCTAGAGACGGACTCGGCACGGAGCAGTTGGCAGCATGCGCAGTAAAAACAGGGGACTTGAGCGGCGTTCGCCAGGACGCCGCGCCACACCGACGTGGCAGAAGTGGGCAACGGGCACACTGATTTTCGCAGTCGCAAGTCACGCGACCATGGCACGCGCACAGAGTGCGGCGGCCGAGCAGGCCCAGCGCGATCAGGCACAACGACAGGCGCAGCAACGCGAGGCCTTGCGCGCGGCGCCGGACGTGCGCCTGCAAACCGGCCAGCCGATCGATTACCACGTCACCACGGTGCCGGCGGAAACGCCGTGCTTCCGCATCGACACGCTGACGCTGGAAGGCGCACACGTGCGCGAATTCAGTTTCGTGCAGAAGTACCTCGACGCCTATCGCGGCCGATGCATGGGCCAGGAAGGCCTGCGCCTGCTCGCGCATCGCACTTCCGACCTGTTGCTGGCGCATGGCTACATCACCAGCCGCGTGGTGATTCCGGAACAGAATCTCGCCACCGGCAGACTGCGTGTAGTGTTGCTCGCCGGCACGGTAGGCGCCGTGCGCTTTGCGCCGGGATCGGCCATGGCCGATTGGCAGAACGCCTTGCCGATACGCCCGGGCGACGTGCTCAACCTGCGCGCGATCGAACAAGGGCTGGAACAGCTCAGGCGCGTGCCCTCGCAGGAGGCGAAGATCGACATCGCACCGGGCGCGCAGCCGGGCAGCTCGGACCTGGTGCTGACCATTGCGCGCGGCAGGCCGTGGCGCCTGATCGCCAACCTTGACGACAGCGGCGCCTACAGCACCGGCAAGGAACAAGGCGGCCTGACGCTGGCGGTGGATCAGCCGCTGGGCATCAACGATCTGCTCAGCATCGGCTACACCCGCAGCGTGGGCGACTACGACCGCGTCAAAGGCACGCACGGCAACAACTTCAATTACAGCGTGCCGTGGGGCGACTGGACCTTCAGCCTGACCGCGTCGAGCTACGCCTATCGGCAATCGGTGTTCGGTTCGCTGCAGACTTTTGCCTACACCGGCAGCTCCAGCAGCACCGCCTTCAGCGCCACACGCCTGCTGCACCGCGACCAGCACAGCCGCACCTCGCTGCAGCTCACGCTAAGCACGCGCCGCGAGCACAGCTATGTCGACAGCGTGGAAATCCAGACTCAGCGCCGCAAAGTGAGCGCGACGGAACTGGCGTTGGTGCAACGTCGGTATATCGGCGCGTCGCAGCTGGATCTGCGCCTGGCCTATCGCTGGGGCGTGCCGTGGCTGGGCGGGCAATGGCAGCCCAGCGAACATGGCGGCCCGACGAATCGCTACGGGCTGGCCACCTTCGATGCGAGTCTCAGCACGCCGTTCCGGATGTTCGCCACGCCGTGGCTGTGGCTGTCGGAACTGCATGCACAAGCCACCGGCGATCGCCTGTACGCGGAGGACTATCTCACGCTCGGCGGCCGTTACACCGTGCGCGGCTACGACGGCGACACTGTGCTGGCCGGCAACCACGGCGCGTACTGGCGCAACACATTGAACCTGCCGCTCGGCGGCAGCGGTTTGTCGCTGTATGGCGGCGTGGACTGGGGCCATGTCGGCGGTGGCGTATCGAACACCTACGCAAGCCACAGCCTGAGCGGCGTGGTGACGGGCGTGCGCGGTTCGCGCTGGGGCCTGAGCTGGGATCTGTTCGCCGGTTGGTCGCTCCAGGCGCCGCGCGGCTTCCCGACCCGGCACCCCACCGCGGGCATGCAGTGGATCTACACGTATTGATGCGAGTTGCAGTTTGAACGACATGCCGGCGCAGCCGGCATGCAGGGGACACATCGAGGACCGATGCTATGAAGGACACTGCTGTAAGTCATACCACCCAGCCCGCGCAATCACTCCCTCTCCCCTCCGGGGAGAGGGTCGGGGTGAGAGGCCAATCTCGCCGCAAGATTGCCCCCTCACCCCAGCCCTCTCCCCGGAGGGGAGAGGGAGTTAAAGCGTGGCGCCGCCAGGCACTCTGGGCCGCACTCACACTAGCCCTCGGCCTCCCCACCGCACACGCGCAAACCACGCCTGACGGCCGCACGCACACCAACGTCATCGCCGCCCCCAATGGCACGCCGGTGGTGAACATCGCCGCGCCGAACAACGCCGGCGTGTCGCACAACACCTACCAGCAGTTCAACGTCGGCAGCAACGGCCTGATCCTCAACAACAGCGGCGCGATCAGCAACACGCAGCTGGCCGGCTATATCACTGGCAATCCGAATTTCGGTGCGGGCCAGTCGGCGTCGATCATCCTCAACGAAGTCACCTCCACCCAGCCCAGCCAGTTGAACGGCGCGATGGAAGTGGCCGGCCGCGCCGCGCAAGTGATCGTGGCCAACCCCAACGGCATCACCTGCGGCGGCTGCGGTTTCATCAACGCGCCACGCGGCACGCTGGTGACCGGCGTGCCGATTCTCGATGCGAACGGCGGCCTGTCCGGCTTCAACGTCACCGGCGGCACCATCACCGTCAACACACAAGGCCTGCTCAGCGGCGACACCGACCAGGTCGACCTGCTCGCGCGCGCGGTGCAGATCAACGCCGGCGTGTGGGCGCGCCAGCTCAACGTGGTCACCGGCAGCAATCGCATCGACTACGCCACGCTGGCCACGCAGCCGCTCGGCGCTACGGGCGCGACGCCTGCTGTTGCGCTGGACGTATCCGCGCTGGGCGGCATGTACGCCAACGCCATCCGCCTGATCGGCACCGAAGCCGGCCTGGGCGTAAACAGCCAGGGCCAGATCGCTGCACAGAATGGCGATCTCACCATCACCAGCGCGGGGCAGGTGGTGCTGGGCGGTAAGACTACCGCCACCGGCAATCTCACCATCGGCGCGGCGCAGGCGCTCAACAATCAAGGCACACTGGCCGCCGGTGGTGCGGTCACGCTTGCCGGCAGCGATCTTTTCAACAGCGGCACGCTTTACAGCGGCGGCGCGATGACGCTGTCGGCCAGTGGCCAACTGCGCAACAGCGGCGCGATCGAAGCGCAGAACGGCCCGTTGAATGCGCAGGCCGGCGGCATGCTGAGCAATACCGGTGCGGCCAGCGTGTACGCAGGCGGCGCCATCAATCTGACGGCCGCATCGCTCGACAACGCCGGTAGCGTGGAAACCGCGCAAGGCGCCACGCTGCAGATCGGCGGCAACGCCAGCAACAGCGGTACGCTGCAGACCGATGCCGGCGCGCTGGCGTTTACCGCTCAGGCGCTCACGAACAGCGGCACGCTGAGCGCAAATGGCAGTGCCACGCTCAACGCTGCCGGCAGCCTTGCCAGCAGCGGCAAGCTGTTGGCTGCAGGCAATCTCGCACTTGCCTCCGCGCAGCTCACCACTTCCGGCACCGTGCAGGCCGGCGGTGCGCTGGGCTTGAACGGCGGCAGCTTGAGCAACAGCGGCAAGCTGTATGCGCTGGGCGGCGCATGGACGGCCACACTGAGCGGCGCGTTCACCAACCAGGCCGGCGGCGACGTCTACGGCAGCCAGAGTCTTTCGCTCCATGCCGCTGCATTGACCAATGCCGGTGGCATCGAGGCGCAAGCTGCGGCGCTTACCCTTGCCGGGGCCTTCGCCAACAGCGGCAAGCTGCAGGCCGATCAAACCGACCTCACGCTCAATGCGACAACGTTTGCCAACAGCGGCACGCTCAGCGCCTATCGCACGCTGCAGGCGCAGCTCAGCGGCAACGCGCAGAACAGCGGCGTGCTGGTCAGCGGGCAGGCGTTGAACGTATCGGCGGACAGCTTCGACAACCAGGCTGGCGGGCAGGTGCAGAGCGGCACCGATCTTTCGTTTACCGCCGCCACGCTGAGCAACGAAGGCGGCGTCAACGCCAAGGGCAACGCGACGCTGTCCGGCACCAGCCTGAGCAACGGCGCCGGCGCGCAGTGGATCGCCGCCGGCGCGCTGGCGCTGAATCAGATCGGCAGCATAAGCAATGCGGGCGTGCTGCAGGCCGGCAGCGATCTTTCGCTGCTGCACGCAAGCGCGCTCAGCAACGCCGCCAACGCCACCGTGTATGCGGGACAGGATCTCAATCTCGGCGTCAGCCAGCTGCTGAACAACGCCGGCATGCTCTACGCCGCGCGCACCGCCTCCTTCAACGCCGGCAGCGTCACCAACACCGGCACCTTGCGCAGCGCCGGCACGCTGGTCCTCGACAGCGCCGGCAACGTCAGCAGCAGTGGCGCGGTCCAGGCGCAGCAAAACCTCACTCTGCAAAGCGGTGGCGACTTCAGCAACGGTGGCGAGCTGTACGCCATTGGCGGCAACCTCGCCGCGCAGGTCGGCGGCGCGTTCAGCTCCAGCAGCAGCGGCGATATCTTCGGCGGCCAGAACGTGTCGTTCAACGCCGGCAGCTTCGGCAACGCAGGCACGCTGGAAGCGAAGCAGGCGGTGACGCTTATCGCGCAGGGCAGCGCAATCAACAGCGGCATCGTGCAGGCTGACAGCGGCTCGCTCGCGATCACCGTGAACGCGCTCACCAACCAGGGCACGCTGAGCGCGGCCGGCAGCATGCAGCTGAGCAGCACCGGCCAGTTCGACAATAGTGGCAACGTGGCCACTGCGCAGACGCTTGCGCTGGGCGCCGGCAGCCTCGTCAACAGCGGGCAGATTCAAAGCGGCGGCAACGCGACGCTGCAAGTGGTCACGCTTACCAACAGCAAGCTGCTGCAGGCCGGTGGCACGTTGGCGCTCCACAACAACGCGACGCTGACCAATGAGGCTGGCGCCACGATGCTTGCGGCGGGCGACCTGAGTGCAGACACCGCCAGCCTGCTCGACAACGGCGGCGTGATCCAGAGTGGCGGCAACCTGCTTGTGGATGGCAACGCAGCGCTTAGCAATCGCAGCGGCGCCACGCTGTACGGTGCGCACGTCACCACGTTGCAACTGGGCGGTGCGCTGGGCAATGCCGGCACCATGTACGGCGTGCAAGGGTTCAACCTGGACGCAGCCAGCCTGAGCAACACCGGCAGCCTGCGCAGCGATGCATCGCTCGCCATCACCACCCAGGGCGATGCGAGCAATAGCGGCACGGCCTATGCGCTTGGTGTCAGCAACTGGACCGTCGGTGGCGTGCTGAACAACAACGGTGTACTGGCTGCGGCCGGCAACACCACGCTCACCGCCAACAGCCTGAGCGGCAGCGGCACGCTTGCGGCCGGCCTGCGCAGTGATGGCAGCCTGGACACGGCGGGCGACCTCACGGTAATCACCCACGGCAGCCTGGCCGACAACGGTCATGCGCTGGCGGCCGGTACGCTGAGTTTCAGCGGCAGCGCGATCGATCTTTCCAACAGCCAGACACGCGCAAACAGCATTGCGTTGACCGCGACCCAGGGCAATATCACCAACGCGGGCGGTGACCTTGCCGCCAACGGCGCGGTGACGCTCAACACGCCCGGCAGTTTGATCAACGGCGGCGCGTCGTCGTCGCAAGGCGGCAAGATCAGCGCCGGTACGCTGGTGCTGCACGCATCGGCGCTGGACAACCGTTACGGCTCGTTGGTACAGACGGGCGCCGGCGATCTCAGCCTTATGTTCGGCGGTGCATTTCAAAACGCCAACGGCAGCCTGAGCACCAACGCGCAGAATCTTTCCATCAGCGCAGCGTCGATCGACAACAGCGGCGGCACCATCCAGGACGCCGGCAGTGGCACGCTGACGCTGGTCACGCCCGGCAACCTCACCAACAGCAGCGGCAGGATCGCCGGCAATGGCGCGCTTTCGTTGCAAACCAATGCTGTCCTCGGCAACGACAACGGTACGCTCAGCGCAACCGGCAACATCACCGCCAGGGCCGGCAGCTTCAGCAACGCGCATGGCACGCTGATCGGCAACAACGTCGGACTCACCGTCGCACAGACGTTGACCAACACGGGCGGCACGATCCAGGCCGGCGGCGTTTTGAACGCCACTGCAAACACGCTGGACAACACCGGCGGCGCGATCAAGCTCACCAGCGCGCAGCTGCTCAACCTGACCGTCAACGCGGCGCTTACCAATGGCGTCGGCGGTTTTATCGGCGGCAACGGCGCGGCGACGATTCTCGCCGGCAGCTTGATCAACGCGGGCCAGATCTACGCCGGCACCACGCTGGGCGTGACCGCGCAGGGCAATCTCATCAACGACGGCGGCGCACTGCAGGCGCTCGGTTCCAGCAGCATCGGCAGCGGCGGCACGTTGAGCAATCGCGGCGGCAGCATTGAAGCCGGCAGCGGCAACACCAGCGCCAGCCTGAGCATCAGCGCCGCAAGTCTGGATGACACCAACGGCCGCGTCGCCAATACGGGACAAGGCAACACCACCGTGTTGCTGAGCCAGGCCCTGGTCAACGAAGGCGGCACGCTTGGCGGCCAGGGCGCAGTGACGCTGACCGCATCGAACCTGGACAACAACGCTGGCAAGCTAGTCTCCGGCCAGGCGCTTGTGCTCAACCTGGGCGGCATGAGCAACAACGGCGGCACGGTCTACGCCGGCAGCGACGTGAACTGGAACAATGGCGGCGCCACGCTGCAAAACGCGAACGGCTCGCTGCAGAGCGGCGGCAACCTCACGTTTGCGCTGGCTTCGCTGGACAACGCCAACGGCACGCTGGCCAGCAACGGCAGCGGCAACCTCACCCTGGGCAGCCTCACCGGCGCCGGCAAGGTGGCCGCCGGCCAGAACCTCTCGATCAGCGTCGGCGGCGACTACATCAACGCCGCCGGCAACCAGTTGAGCGCCAACAACAACCTCACGCTCAGCGTCGGCGGCACTTTCAGCAATGCAGCAGGCGCGACGCTGCAGGCGCCGAACAACCTTGCCCTCAGCGCCGCCAATATCGACAACACCTCCGGTGCCACGCTCAACAGCGCCAACACCGTGCTGAGCACCGGCGGCACGCTGAGCAACGAAGGCACTATCGAAGGCGACACCATCACCCTCAACGCCGGTGCGCTCAGCAATACCGCCAACATCATCGGCGGCACCATCACCGTTACCGCCGGGTCGCTGACCAATGGCGCGGACTTGGGTACGCAGACCGGCAACAACGCCTACCAGAGCGCACTGATCGCCGGCAGCAACAGCATTGCGCTGTACGTAGGCGGCACCCTCCTCAATCGCGATGCGACGATCTTCAGCGTGGGCGACATCACCATCGGCGCGAATGCCGGCGGTGGCGCCAGCCAGGCGGTGACGAACCTGTCCGGCGATATCGAGGCAAACGGCAGCCTCACCATCAACGCCAGCCAGTTCACCAACCAGCGGCGCGTGTTCCAGACCACCACCTACAACCTCAGCGGCAGCGAGCAGTCGCAAAACACCAGCACCGGTGCGCCGCAGGCGGTGTATCGCTACGACGACACCGATCCCACGCACAAGCCTCCTTATGTAGCGGCGAGCCAGGTGCTGACGCCGCAGCAGCAGGCCGCGCTGGAAACCTGGTGCGGCGGCCAGGGCACGCCGGGCAAGGACGGCGACCAGTGGTGCAACGGCACCTCCATCAATGGCGACTCGCACAACATCCTGCACAACGACCTGCGTTCCATCACCACCGCCACGCTGACGGCGGTGGAGCGGCTGTCCGCCGCCAGCGCCGAAAGCCGTCTGTTGGCGGGCGGCAACATCACGCTCAACGGCTCGGTACTGAACGATAAATCGACCATCGCCGCCGGCAACAACCTGATCATCAACGGGCAGAACGGCAGCAATGGTGGCGGCAGCACCGCCAACGCCACGGTGCAGAACATCGCATGGACGCCAACCGGCACTTTGCAAGAAAACATCGACGAACAGACCGGCATCGAATACGTCAGCTTCAGTGGCGGCCGCCACTGGGCGTTCAAGGACTATGAAACCTGGGGCACCTACCAGGACAGCGTGCAGGTTGGCCTGGGTTCCGGCCAACCCGGCTGGATCACCTACGACGCGGGACAAGGTCTTGCCGCGACCATGAGCGCTGGCAACACGGTGTCGATCACCGCGCAGACCATCAACAACACGACCGTCGGCGCCAACGGCCAGCCGGTGCAGAACGTGATCGGCCTGGGCGGCAACAGCGCCGGACACAGCGTAAGCGGCAGCGGCGCCTCTACCGTAAGCAGCGCTGGTGGCAGCACTGGCGGCATCAACAACGTGGCCGTCGGCACCGCCCCCGGCCAAGCCAGCGGCAATCCGCTCACTACCGGAACCGCGCGCAGCGTCGCCATTGGCAGCGTGGCATCCAGCAGCGCAAGCAATCGCTCCACCGCAACACCGCAAGTGGTGTCCACGCTGGTAGGCCCTAACGCCACCGTCAATCTGCCGCGCACCGGTTTGTACAGCGTCAACGTGCAACCAGGCAGCGAGTTCCTGGTCGAAACCAACCCGCAGTTCACGCAATACACCAAGTTCATCAGCAGCGACTACATGCTGCAGAAGCTGAGCTTCGACCCGCACCAGACCGAACAGCGCCTGGGCGACGGCTTCTACGAACAGCAACTGGTGCTGGACCAGATCACCCAGCTCACCGGTCGCCGCTATCTGGCCGACGCCAGCGACGCGCTGGACCAGTACCGCGACCTGATGAACAACGCCGTGCAAGTGGCGCAGCAGTTCAACCTGTCGGTGGGCGTGGCGCTGACGCCGGAACAGATGGCCAGCCTCACGCAGGACATCGTGTGGCTGGTCAGCGTGAACGTGGACGGTCACCAGGTACTGGAGCCGGTGGTGTACCTGAGCGCGGCCGATGCGAAGAGCTTGGCCGCGAACGGCGCCACCATCGCCGGCAAGAACGTGGTGCTCAACGCCAGCGGCGACATCACCAACAACGGCGGCATCGCCGCCAGCGCGAACGCGCAGATCACCGCCGGCAACCTGCTCAACAGCGGCAGCATCAGCGCGGGCAACGATCTGAGCATCACCGCCGCGCAGGACATCTTGAACGGCGGCACGCTCAAGGCCGGCGGCAACGTGTCATTGGTGGCGGGCAACGACGTGCTGAGCGGCGTGAACGTGGCGCAGAGCCTGGGCGCGGTGCAGGTCAACGGCCTGAGTTCGCAGATCAGCCCGGTTGCGCTCAACACCAGTTCGTTGCTGGGCAGCATCAGCGCGGGCGGCAGCCTGGCGATCAACGCCGGCCGCGACCTGACGCTGGACACCGCGCCGGTTACCGCCGGCGGCAATCTCAGCCTGGCCGCTGGCCGCGACCTCACCGCCACCGCGACAGCCATCAGCGCCGGCGGCAATGCGCAACTGCTCGCCGGCCGCGATCTCAGCCTGCTTGCCACCGGCACGACCACGCACGAAGGCACGCAGCGCAATGGCGTCGAGGCGTTGACGCATACGGTCAGCACCATTCAGGCCGGCGGTGGCGTAGCGTTGATCGCCGGGCAGGATCTGCTCAGCCAAGGCGCGCAACTCACCGGCAGCACGGTAAGCCTGGGTGCCGGCCATGACGTGAACCTGCAAGCGGTCACCGAAAGCACCACGCGCAGCACGGATCACTTCCAGAACCATACCGAGACCAGCGCGGGCCAAGCCGATCAGACCGTACGTGGAACGAATATCACCGGCAGCAACGGCATCAGCATCGCCGCCAACCACGACCTCACCGTCACCGCCGGCAACCTCGACAGCGCCAACGGCAACGTCGCGCTGGCCGCCGGCAACAACCTTACGCTGGCCGCGGCGCAGGAAGATCACAGCAGCTATCGCGACACCAGCACCCATCACAGCGGCCTGTTCTCCAGCGACAGCACCAAGACGCACGACGCCAGCAGCGATAGCTATGCGATCGGCAGCAGCATAAGCGGCAACAACGTGACGCTCGCGGCGGGCAATAACCTCACGACGGAAGCGGCACGGCTCACCGCCAACAACGCACTCAACCTCAGCGCCGTCAACAACGTCACGCTGGGCGCGGGCGACCAGACGCACACCGAGGAACACGACTACCAGCACAGCAGCTTCAACTTCTTCAGCGACAGCAGCAAGCGCTTCGGCTCGGTCGATCCGGAATGGCGCAGCAATAGCAGCAGCACCACCATCAACCAGACCACCAGCGTCGGCAGCACGTTGTCCGGCGACATCGTCACCGTCGCCGCCGGCCACGACCTCACCGGCACCGCCGTACAGATCGCCGGCACCCACGACGTCACTTTGGCGGCCGGCAACAATCTCACGCTCAATGCCGGCCAGGATACTTACACCGAAACTCAATCCTCCGGCACGAGCCACACCGGCCTGATGAACGGCGGCGGGTTCAGCGTGCTGATCGGCAACAAGTCACAGACCACCACCGTCACCGACAAGGAAGTGAGCTACACCGGCAGCCTGGTCGGCAGCACCGATGGCGCCGTGACGCTGACGGCCGGTAACAACGTGCATATCACCGGCAGCGACGTGCTGAGCCAGACGGCGACGACCATCGTCGGCAAGAACGTGACGATCGATGCGGCGGTGGGTAGCCAGGACATCACGCAGACACATAAAGAGAGCCAAGGCGGGATCAGCGTAGGCCTCTCCGGTGGCGTGGCTTCGACCGCGCAGACGCTGGCGGCGGACGTGCACGGCGCCAGCAGTAGCAGCAGCGATTCGCGCTTGAAGGCGTTGTATGCGATGCAGGCGGCGCAGACGTTGTTCTCGCCTGGTGCGGGCAATGCGATGGGCCTTAACGGGCAAACAGGCGCCCAGGCGATGGACAACGTCGCCAACGCCTACGCGAGCGGCGGTGCGGCGAGCGCATCGAAAGCCAGTGGCGTCAGTCTGCACATCGGCATCGGCGGCGGCAGCGCCACCAGCACCAGCAAGACGCACGACGACATCGCCTACGGCAGCCAGATCAACAGCAACGGCAACGTCACCATTGCCGCCACCGATGGCGACCTCAACGTGATCGGCAGCCAGGTCAACGGCAAGAACGTCGCGCTTTCGGCCACCCGCGACATCAACCTGCTCAGCCAGGCCGAACAGCACACCGACAGCAACAGCAGCCACAACGCCAGCGGCGAGGTCGGCCTCAGCATCGGCCAGACCACCGGCATCTACCTGAGCGTGGCGGCTGGCGAAGCCATCGCGCATGGCAACGGCACCACGCATGCCGACAGCGTCGTCACCGCCAAGGACACGCTCACCCTGCTCAGCGGCAACGACACCACCATCAAGGGCGCACAAGCCACCGGCAACACGGTGCTCGCGAACATCGGCGGCAACCTCACTATCGCCAGCGAGCAGGACACCAACGATTACGCCAGCCACAGCATCCAGGGCGGCCTCACCCTGGTGTATGGCTGGAGTAACAGCGGCGTGGGCGTGAGCGGCAACTTGGCATTGAGCAAGGCGAATAGCAACTACGCCAGTGTGACGCAGATGAGCGGCATCGGTGCTGGTAACGGCGGCTTTGACATCACCGTGGGCGGCAATACAGATCTCAAGGGAGCGGTGATAGCCAGTAGCGCGGGTGCGGACAAGAACATCCTCGATACCGGCAGCCTGACGTACAGCAATATCCAGAACCAGGCCAAGTCGAGCGCTGAAAGTATCAGCATTGGCGGCGGATACGGCACGGGCAGCATGTCCGGGATGAATGGTTTCAGTGGCGGTATTGGCATCCCGCAGAACAGTAACCAGAGCAGTACGACGCAGGCGGGGATTGCGCAGGGCACGATCGTTACGCGGGATAACCCGGATCAGGACCTCTCCGGGCTAAACCGAAATCCCAGCTTGAGTGATGCGAATGAACTCGCCAACAAGTTTGATCCGAACAAGATTGCGCAGAATCAGCAGGCGGGAATGTTAGCGGGGCAGGTTGGAATGGTCGCAGCCGGAGACCTTGAAAAAGCAACTAATGCGACATCCACTGAATCGACGGCAATTCATGCGGTGGTAGGAGCAGGGGCGGCTGCGTTGGGCGGTGGTAACGCCTTGCAGGGTGCATTAGGTGCCGGAGCAAGTGAGGCCGTCAGTGGCACGCTGGGAGATTATCTCGCCAACCACGGCATTGATCCGAATGGAGCAAGTGGCCAGGCGCTGATGAATCTTGGCAGCACACTGATTGGAGGTGCGGTTGGGGGCGGCGCCGGTGCGGCAACCGCGTTGTATGGCGACGAGTTCAACCGTCAATTGCATCCGGGTGAACAACAGGTTGCTCAGACGCTAGCAGCGAAGAGCAATGGCCTCTACACCACGCAGCAAATTGAAGATGCGATGCGACTAAGCGGGTACAGCTTAGGAGAGGGTAGCGTGATGCCCGGTGAAACCGCCCAGGAGGGAACGCTCGTTAATGTGAAGGATGCAGGTACCATCTATGACACGCACGCGAACTGGGTTCTGATTCAAGGAGCGGGTAACAACCAATACTTGCAACAGCAAATTCCTTCTCAAGTAGCTCCTGATCTAGCTGCGTACATCATTGCAAACACCGGAGGTTCTATCTCACCGTATGCGTGGGCACCAGAGCAGGAAGGCTTGTCGAAAGGCGCTGCCCAAGCTCAAGCGGCATCGGATTGGTTTACCAGTAATCACGTAGGGGCGCGTGCGTTGGGTGCCATACAAACGATAGGTGGAGAATTAGAAGCTCTTGGTGGTTTGGCAGCGGCCACGACGTGCGAGACAGTTTTAGGCTGCATAGCATCAACGTATCTAACGGGGGCCGGACTGGACAATGCTAACGCCGGATACAACTTGCTCCAAACTGGTCAATCCACGGCAACTTTGGGTCAACAAGGAGGTCAAGCTCTTGGCTTGTCGCCAAACAATGCCGCGTTGTTTTATGGGGCGACACAATTGGTTCCTGCCGGTGTAGAGGCATATCTTGCGAACGCAGCTGTGGATGCGCAAGCCACAGCCAATGCAGCGGCTAGGGCCAGCTATAACGTTACACCTCCACCGCAACCTAGCGTTGTTGCAGCAATGAATAGCCCAAGCATCCAGGCGATGGCAAAAGCAACCGATTGCGTCGATTGTTCGGAGATTGCTTGGAAATTGCTAAATGCTAGTGGAGGATCGGGAAGCATCTTGGAAGTTAGGCCGATGCAAAACGGTAACCTAAATGTTCTAGAAAATGGAGCTATCGAAGGCGGTCAGTACTACCATCAGGTCTACACAGATGGACAATACATCTATGATCCGCGTTGGTCCTTAGAACCGGTACCATTTAATAGCTGGCAAAATTCCATCCGACAGTTGAACCCTAACGGGGTGCAGTTTTCAAACACGCCAAAGGGACTGAAATGACCGAATCACACATCAAAGAAAAAGAAGGTGAGCTGTTAAACCTTATTGAGCAGCTCTCTCTTGGACTGGAATGGAGGAAGTTTCAAACGCGCCGCGTGAAGGTGGTAGTTGGCGACGCCTTTCAGGAAGTGGATCGATCTGGATATCCCCCTTTCATCAGCTTTCGCTTCAAAAATGAAGACCCATACTTAGTGGATAGATTAAAAAAGGCCATAGAGGGTTATAAGGGAAAGCTCGAATGGGTCATGATTGCCCACGAAAGGGAAGGTCTACCTAAAAAGAACTGGATCATCTGCCCAAAGGTATTGTGGGAGGTTCGTAGCGCTGCACTCGAACTGGGGCTTTCGCCTGGAGAGTATATGGAGGCACGTAATCCAGGCTTCGGGCCAATTGCCTATGATGACTTAAGTGATCTAACACAATATATGCAGTGTAATTTTATCGGCTAGGCGGTCTCAAGACTTACGGGAAAAGGTAACGGGAAAAGGGGCCGGGGGCTGAGGTTTCCCCACGTTTCACGCAGACACCGTCATCTGCTCAAGAACCTGCTCTGGCAAGAAGCATGATCGTCGAAGTGACTGTGACATGGCATCAAGAGGCCAGCCTCTGACAAGCGCTTCGCGCCCTAGACGCAGAGTCGAGTAAAGCCTGCGTCGGGTCAATATAGGCGACAGCCAGTGCGCGATGCCGCTTCTTTCGCAGCTTATGCCCGCTAACCAGCACGCAAAAGCAGCCAATACGTTGACTAGCAGCAATATTTCCAGCCGTGCTCCGATGCGCGTCAAACTGTCCTCGAAACCCTGTCCATAACGGTGTGATTTCAAATCTCGAAATGAGGCTTCAATTTGCGTGCGTCGTGCATAGAGCTTTACAAGTTGCCGTGCACTCAAGGTTTTGAGTGAGGGAGAAGCCATCAGCAGCCACGGCTCCTTTTCGCGTGCAGCACATTGGCGGCTGTTCTTACGTTGCGCCACAGTGCCGTATCGGATCAGCTCTTTGCGTCCCTTGGGGGCCTTGCGGTAGATCACGCAGCGGCAATCCAATGGCAACGCAGAACGGGGTCAGGTTCACTTACAACGAGGGCGATGTGCTGGACGGATTCCCGCAAAGCGCTGGATCTTTGCTTCCACCATCGCCTTGAACGCGTCCTGACCAAGAGCGCGCTGCTGCTGCAGATAGGTGCGGATGGCCTCCATCAAGACATATGCATGGAGCTGGCAGCTCGTATGTAAAAGCGCCTCATGTAGTAGCTGCAAATAACGAAGACGATCACTGTCATCAAGAAAGCAGGGAAGGCGATTATTGCCTAGTTGCACGACATGTTGCGGAATGTGAGGTAGATCGAATCTAGGTTGGCGTGCCATCGGGGAAGATGTGGCGCTGCGTGTATTCAAAACGGAGTCGTCATAGAGGAATGGTGAGCGTCAGAGTTCACCATCTAGCCGCTTAGGAAGTGAACCTGACCCCGTTTTTGGACCCCGTTTTTCGGCACCTTCGGGGAAGCAAAGGCCCCGGACCTCTTCAGCACCATCGGACAGCCATTCAATTGCAAGGCAATCCTCGGAAGTCAGAGTGGGAAGACGTTTTCGGCGGTCCGCGGGGGACTGAGCCGTCCTCACAACCCAGCTATTGAACTCCGTAGTATGCGTGCTCAGTAAGGTCCGTTTTCGACCCGAAGCGGACCAGCTAGAAGTGCTCACAGGATGGAATGATGAAGCTGCTGATCAAGCGCATTTCTGCTTTGGTACTCGCCGCGAGCTTCTTCCTGCCTTTAACCCAATGCTCCCAGAAATTGGGAGGCTCGTTGCCACCGGACACGATGTCCGCCGCAAATGCCTATGAGTGGCCTGGCATTTTTTCTACATTTGCGCTGCTTGCGTTCTTTTGGCCACTCGTAATTCAATTCTGGCGAATGATGAAGGGGCGGCGTTTGCCGAGTCGAAAAGTTGCCTGGATAGAAGTCGCCCTAAGCGGGTTGAGCTTCGTGGGAATTTCCTGCCTTGTCTTGCCCTGGTTTTTGGAGTTTGGGGTTTCAATTTGCTATGGAGCGGTTTTGGCTTGGGCCAGCACACTTGCGTATGGCGCCATATCGCTTATCGATGCGTTGAAAGGCAGGCCGTCCAGAGCCGGACCAAGGATATTCACCTAGAATCACTAGTATGGAGCGGAAGTCCGCTTCCGACCCGTAGCGGCCGGCTTGCAAGGAAATGGATATGAGTGGCGAATTGCCCGGCTATATCGAGGTGACCAGAGCGGCACACGAACTTATCGACCGCTGTGGTCGAGATACGGTTAGCCGCGCAGAGAGGCTCGGCATGTTCCCTAATTCATCCAAGCGGACGCCTGCGGTGCCCCTTAACTTAGGCGCTAGAGTGCGAGAGAAATGGCCAAAGAGTTTGTCATTTACAACGGAACACGAATGATTAAAGGTTGGCCCGAGAAGATCGTGGCTTCGCAATTGCAGCCGGTAATCGAGGTTGCAGGCAGCGAGCATCAGCGCGTTCGCTATGGCGACGAGGCTGATGATTGGGGTGCAGGTAGTGGCAAGCCATGCCACGACTGTCGAGTCATTAAAGGCCAAATTCATGTCTTTGGCTGCGACGTTGAGCGTTGCCCTGTTTGCGGTGGTCAGCTAATTTCGTGCGAGTGCGACGACTGATACGTGCCGGTTTGCTCTAACCATTGATCCAAGCGGACTCCTACGGCGCCGCTTAACTCAGGTGTTAGACAGGGGGCGTCGTGCGCTTCACTTTTGTGTTGCTAATTTGCTCAGCAGTCTGTGGCCTCGCTAACGCACAAGCTTTACCGGAACAACCAGCGGATATTGGATATCCAACACCGGCGGCTGCACTGATGGCGCTCTGGAACCGAGATTAACTCAGAATAGCAGGATCAAACCAAACGTCCTCATAGTCTTCCGCCACAAGGAACCTCCACCCCGGAGCAAGCCCTAGATACTTCGACACCATGGGGCTCCAGCTATCTATATGCGAGACGTGGAGCGGCTTGTAAAAATCGTCGTCCTCCGGATGCATATCCGTACCGGCCCATATGTACCAGCCGCTGAAATCCCCTTCAGGCAAAAGGCGCAGGCCGTTTACGGGCATCAAACCCTCGCGGACATTTTCTGCAATACCAACTTTATGCGATTGATCGGCGTCAACGAACGGCGCACCAAATTTAATGCACATGTCTAGCCGTTCTTTAGCGACATTCCTAGCCATCAGTTTCCGCCAGCATTACGGTCATTTAGTGCCTGCTTCATTTGTCTGGAATACCGTGACATGTCTGCCCCCTGCCTTGCCGAGCAAGTAGGGCATTGCGGTTGCACAGCATCCAGCGACTTAGCTCTCTGGAGGTCAACTGAACCCGTTGTGTAATGCTCTACAACCATGGGCGTTTTATGGTCCGCAACCTGCTTCGCAGTGAGTTTTCCACAATCAACACACGCCTTACCTTGCACAGATGCGCGCTGCGCGGTCGTAGGTATGCCGGATGGGCGGGAATAGACAGCCTTTACTTCCGGAGCCGGCACCTCTTCTCCGGCTTTTACTATTAGGGGCGTAACCCTTTCCGCACCTGCAACTCCTTCGAGCGCTGTTGATAAACCCTTTAGCGCTCCCGATGCCTCCTCACCGATCAAGGGGTTGGCACCAATAAGAGGCGTTACAAATTGGTCGTTAAATTCGCTGATGAAATTTGCGCCTGAAATCACCGCGTTGACAGCAAATACGGGAGGCGGTGGCGCTTTGTCGGGATCGCAGTGGCTTGCTGAGGAAACGCACGCTGCCTCACGACCATTTGGATCAATGTGGTTGATCGGGTTATTTCCGACGTACACATATCTATTGAAATTCGAGATATTTCCTGCTGCTGGCGATTCAGGGTCTACACTTAAAAACTGCCCTGTCGCAGGATCATAGTAACGAGCCTGCATGTAGACGAGGTTCGTTTCTGAATCGTTTACGTGGCCCGCATACCCAGGCCCATTCGGTGGAGACCCTAACGCCACCGTTCCATACGGTGTGTAGTCATAGGTCTTTGTGATATTTCCACGCGTATCCGCTTCGGCCAAAGGCGTGCCGTTCGGATCGGTATAGACATATGTGACGGTGTCTTGAGCATGCAATGCATTGCATGCAAGTAACACCAACAAGCAAAAGACGCGCACCCACGTGCGCCCGCTTATTCCCTGACCATCCATATCGGTCCCCTTGGTTGTCCCCCTGCGGTGCGAAAAGACTATCGCAAAGCCCCGTAGCTGCAAACCAGGCTGAAAGAGCCGAGCCATAAGCCATAAGGACAGCCGCAAGCGGTCTGCCAGCAACAGTCACTGCCTCCGCTTGCACCCACCCGCCGCCGGATTTCTGGAGAGTACCTATTGATGCCGCTTACCTCGTTCAAGCCCGTCCTGGGCTATTGCTTGTCCGTGGGCCTCCTCGGGCTACTAGCAACCATTCTTCATTCAAGCGAGCTGACGTGGCTCGCCGTGGCAGCTCATGTCATTGGTTGGATCGTTTTCCTGTTCCTGCCGACCGAAAACTGACCACCTCTGCTGGCCGAAAACTGACCAGGGATGGAAGCCGGAAAAATCGTTCCGACTGTGGATAAGTCTAGACGTTTGCGGGTATGGGGAGAAGCAGCTCGGCAACGCCGAGCTGCTGGTGTGAGTGCGATTTAGAAGGGCTCCTCTTCGCTCGCGGCCTCCCGCTTGCCTTTCCTGCTCTGTTCGCGTGACTTGATCCGCGCTTTCGCTGTCTGACTGCTATGCCGGAAGCGGTACGACTCATTGCCGGTTTCGACGATGTGGCAATGATGGGTGAAGCGATCGAGCAAGGCGGTGGTGAGCTTGGCGTGATGAACACGCTGGACCATTCGGCAAACACCAGGTTGGTGGTGATGACGACGCTGGTGTGCTCGTACAGCTTGGAGAGCAGGTGGAACAGCAGCGCACCGCCGGCTTGCGAGAACGGCAGATAGCCCAGTTCATCCAGGATGACCATGTCCATATGCATCAGTTGGCTGGCGATGCGGCCGGCTTTGCCGAGCGCCTTCTCATGCTCCAAGGCATTGACCAACTCGATGGTGGAGTAGAAGCGCACACGTTTTTCGTGACGCGTCACGGCGGCGATACCCAGTGCGGTCGCCAGATGCGTTTTGCCGGTTCCGGTACCGCCGATGAAGACCACGTTTTCGGCACGTTGCGTAAAATCGAGCGTCGCCAGTTGATCGATGAGCGTGCGATCCACCTTGGCCGCATCGAAGTCGAAGCCGGCCAGGTCACGATGCAAGGGGAAGCGCGCACCGCGCAACTGATAGCGGATCGAGCGCATGGCGCGATCCTCCTGCTCGGCCTGCACCAGATGCGTCAGCAGCCAGTGATCGTTGGCCAGTCCGGCGTTGCCGTTCTGGTCGAGTACTTCCGCATAGGCCGAGGCCATGCCATACAGGCGCAGTGTCTTGAGCGTGGTGAGCAACTCAGACATGGCTCACCTCCTGCACGCGCAGGTGATCGTAGCGGCCCACATCGGTCGTTGGCATCTCGCGCACGGCCAGATGCGTGGCGACCCGCTCGGGCGGCACGGGCTCGCTCAAGCGGGCCAGCACGTTGAGCACGTGCTCGGCGCTGACGGCGCCGGCGTCGAGCATCAACTCCACCGCGACCAGCACCGCATCCAGACCGAAGCGCGGCACGGCGGTGAGCACCTTGGCCATGACCTGATCCCCGCCCGGGCGGCGCAACAAGGCGTGCTGCAGTTTGCGCAGCGGCATCGGCATGTCGGCAAACGGTGCGCCATTGCGCAAGGCGCCGGGTTGGCGCTCGATCAGCGGAATGTAGTGGCGCCAGTCGTACACGATGTGGTCGCGATCCGGCGCACGTGCATGCTCGGCCACCACCTCCATTGCCTCCACGATCACCACGCGCGCGGGATACAGCCGGGCGCTGACCGTACGATGCGCCAACTCGCACGGTACCGAGTACCGATTGCGCGCCACGCGCACCAGGCAGGTGCTGGAGACACGCACGATGTGCTCGACATAGCCATCGAAGGGGGCGGGCATCGGCATCAGATGCGCCTGCTCGTGCTCATGCGCCTCGGCGATCGTCATGCCCGGATACTCCGGGTGCGCCATCTGCGCCCACATCTTCGGGCATTGCAGGGCGAGCCAGGCGTTGAGGTCGGCGAAGGAGGCAAAGCGCAGGTCCCGTGCTTGCGCCCACAGATGACGTCGCGTGTCTTGCACGCTTTTTTCCACGCGCCCCTTCTCCCAGCCGGACGCCACGTTGCAAAAATCAGGCTCGATCAGGTAGTGCGCGCACAGCGCGGCGAACCGCACGTTGACCACCCGTTCCTTGCCACGCCCCGGCACACGATCCACCGCTGTCTTCATGTTGTCGTAGATGCCACGCCGGGCGACACCGCCGAGCCCTTGCAGACAGCGTGTATGCGCATCGAACAGCATCTCGTGGCCCTGGCTGGGATAGGCCGCCAACCAGAACGCACGGCTTGCGCACAGCTTCATGTGCGCCAGTTGCACCTTGCGATGCACGCCGCCGATGATCAGGCTCTCTTCGCTCCAGTCGAACTGGAACGCTTCGCCCCACTCGAACGCCAGCGGCACAAAAGCTTGGCGATTCGTTAACGATCCACCTTCTGTACGCCAACGACGGATCGCCTCGGTGAGTTGGGAATAACCACCGGCATAACCTTGTTCGCGTAATTGCGCATGCAGATGTTTCGCGGTGCGCCGTTCCTTGCGCGGACGTTGCGCATCCAACGCCAGGGCTTGGTGCAGCCAGGACACGTGTGGATCGATCTTGCGGGTGGCCGTACGACGCGGGTAGGTCATCGCGGCGCGGGCCGGCTCGCGTAGCCAGCGCTTGATCGTATTGCGGGACAGACTCGTGCGGCGCGCGATCTCGCTGATCGACAAACGCTCGCGGTAATGCATTCTGCGGACTTTGGCGTATGTAGCCATGGTGTGCACCTTGTCAATACCCTGTTGGTCAAAAAACCAGCAGGGAGGTCGGGACACCCTGGTCAATTTTCAGCCGGCAGAACGCCTCTTGCCTGGTCAATTTTCAACCGGCGGCAACATGGTGAGCGTCAGAGTTCACCATCTTGCCGCTTAGGAAGTGAACCTGACCCCGTTTTTCGAAAACTACTCAATACGGGCAGACTTATGAACAGGTTATTCCAATCGCCGGAGCAAATGGAAAGACGATTAGCACGACGTTTGTCTTTATGAAGGACAATTCCGGTACCGTTCGACTAGTTACGGGGATACCTACAAAGCAATGAAAGCGATGAAAGAGAACGACACTTTTGTGTTATCGAAATCCGTGGAAGCAACGGTGGTTGGGGCGCGCCGAATCTTAATGCTACCGGAAGGAACTTTGGTTTCTGTGGTGTTGGTATTTGGCGACCCAAACGCACCGGCGGCATATGAGGTGGAGGCGTTCTTACCTGAGGAAGATGTTTACGCACTTGCAACCGTGGAGACCCGTGACATTGGTTGATTTTTTTACGGTGAAACAGAGGTCTTCAAAAACGGGGTGCAAAAACGGGGTCAGGTTCTGAGGTTTCCCCACGTTTCCCGCAGCCGATTCAGTAGCTTGCAGTTGAGCTGAGTGGAATGAAAGCGCGCGCATGGGGCATTCTTCAAGGCGACTAAGCACAAAAAGAGTGTCCAGAACGGGGTCAGGTTCACTTACAACGAGGGCGATGTGCTGGACGGATTCCCGCAAAGCGCCGGATCTTTGCTTCCACCATCGCCTTGAACGCGTCCTGACCAGGAGCGCGCTGCTGCTGCAGATAGGTGCGGATGGCCTGGAGTTCGTCGTCAGATAAAGTTTCTCGTAGCAGGGCCTGATAAGCGGTGTTGCGTTCGACTTCTGTGGCGCCCAAGGCTGTATACGCTGGGTGGGCAGTGATTAATGGGTCAGAGCGAAACCCACAATGAGCCCCCGCACTAGACCATGGAAACTTCGCAGGATCATCGATCATGCGTGCACGGACAGGATTGAGCTCAATATAGCGTTGGCAGTGCAAGGCGTAGCTTTCGCTGTCGACCAGGCAAGATTTATGACGTCCTTCCCACAACGTGCCTGTACGGCGGTGCCGTATGTTGAACTGGCTGACGTACTGGCGTCCCAGCTTTTGCATAAGGCGTGCGATGATGCCTATAGCTGGAGGTGTAACAAGTAGATGTACGTGGTTGTCCATCAAGATATATGCACGGTGAACCTCGTTTTTGATCCCATCCGCTATTGCCCTCGGGCAATAGAGACTGCCTGATCAACAGCGTCGATCACTACCTGTGGATGATCGTACTGAATGTAGTGATTGGAATTAGGCACGATGATATTGATGCCGCGCGTGGACATGCTCGCCACTTGATTGTGGAAACCTTCCCAAAGCAGTGTTTTTTGGTTCGCCATGTCCTCGGTTTCGTCTTTTGCCTTGGCATGGGGCGCATGTGTCAGAACGATAAGGGGCATGTCGCCAAAATCTTTCCTGGTCGCGCGTGTCTCATCGGCACTGGTGTAAAAGATGTTCTGCAACTCGGAAAGAGAGGCAGTCTGCCATCTAACCGTGATCTCATATTTTTCCAGCGCGGCATCGATTGCCGGACTGAAGTGCGGGTTGTCGGCGTCGTCTACGCATTTTTTGTATAAGGGTGTTCCTTTCACCAGTCCTTTCGCAGCCTGGATGGGGCATTGCTGCATATCGCGGAGCATCGCATCGAACTGCGCCTTCCCTCCCGGCTTGCCGAGCGCCCAATTTTTTACCGACTGGTCTTCATGTGATCCATCCACGATCACCATTCCCACCACTTCATTGCGGTACTTGTCGGCATAGATGCGCACGTTCATTCCGGCCAGGGAATGACCTACCAGCACGTAGGGCGGCTTGATATGCGCCGCCTGCAACAAGGCATGCAGATCCTCGGTCTGGTTTCGCGCCGTACTGGGGCGGCGGATCGCGTCGCTGTACCCCAACCCGGCCCGGTCGTACGAGCAGGCTGTGGTCTTCTTGGCGACGGCGGGCTGCACCAGCGCCCAGGCGATCGCGGAATCGCTCCGTCCTGAATCAAAGATCACTGCTGGCGAACCGGAACCCAGGCAATACAAGTTCAGGCGTTGTCCGTTGCCGATATCCACCAGCTTCACGGGCGCCGTATAGACGGGATCATCGATGACTTTCACGATCGCCTGGTCTGCAAGGCATGCGCAGGAAACGGTGACCGCCAACGCGCCAATAGCCAGTCTTCGCATATGTCCCCTATACCTTGATCGGCAGCTAAGTCGCGCCCGGATCATTGCCCATCTTCCAGTCAATATCTACCGGCAAGACCAAGCCGAGACCATCGGGGTGCCTGCTGGCTACGCCGCTATTCGCAGTGCCTTAACCCTCGCAATACTAATGAAAAGGGTTCGGTCCATTCGGGTCCCTTTTTGTCAGCCCGCCTGCTCCCAACCTGGCTGGATGGCGTTGTTGGATGACCCCGCATCAAGTCCGAGGTCATCCAACCTGCTGCCAGTGCATCCGCTATTGCCCTCGGGCAATCGATACTGCCTGATCAACAGCGTCAATCACTACCTGTGGATGATCGTACTGAATGTAGTGATTGGAATTAGGCACGATGATATTGATGCCGCGCGTGGACATGCTTGCCACTTGATTGTGGAAGCCTTCCCACAGCAGCGTTCGCTGGTTGCGTATGTCCTGGGTTTCGTCTTTCGCCATGGGATAAGGCGCATGGGTCAGGGCGATAATGGGTATGTCGCCAAAATCCTTCCTGGTCGCGCGCGTCTGATCGGCGCTGGTGGTAAAGACGTTTTCCCACTCGGACAGTTCGCCGGCCTGCCATCGGACGGTGACCTCATACTTTTCCAGCGCGGCATCGATCGCCGGGCTGAAGTGCGGATTGTCGGCGTCGTCTACGCATTTCTTGTAAATAGGCGTTCCTTTCACCAGGCCTTTTTCGGCTTGGACGGGACACTGCTCACGCTCGCGGAGCATCGCAGCAAAACGCTCCTTTCCACCTGGTTTGCCGATGGCCCAGCTTTTTGCGGACTGGTCTTCGTGTGATCCTTCCACGATCACCATCCCTGCCACTTCGTCGCGGTACTTGTCGGCAAAGACGCGTACGTTCATGCCGGCCAGAGAATGCCCCACCAGCAAGTACGGTGGCTTGAGATGTGCCGCATGCAACAAGGCATGCAAGTCCTCGGACTGGTTGAGCGCCGTACTGGGGCGGCGTATGGCATCGCTGTATCCCAGGCCGGCGCGGTCATACGAACAGGCCGTCGTCTTCTTGGCGATGGTGGGCTGCACCAGCGCCCAGGCAATCGTGGAATCGCCCAGTCCCGAGTCAAACACTACGACTGGTGAGCCGGAGCCCAGGCAATACAGATTGAGGTGTTGTCCGTTGCCGATATCCACCAGCTTTACGGGCGCCGTATAGATGGGATCGTCGATGACTTTCACGATCGTCTGGTCTGCAAGGCATGAACAAGAAACGATGGCCGCGAGCGCGGCAGTGATTAGTCTTCGCATATTTCCCTGTGCGTTGATCGGCAGCTGTGCCGCGCCTGAATCATTGCCTATCGCTTATCCGGAAACAATGGCCCATGGCGATCGAGCCAACGGGCAACTGCCATATATTGAGATCCATAACGACAGCAATAAACCCACAACAGTCAGCATCCACCACTTTTGATGTCTCTACGTGACCAACCGTAGCCCAGTGTGATCACAATCACACGCATTGCACATTGCCGTGCGTTGCGGAAGCAACTACGGTGAATCCGTCTATCGCGGGGACGATAGATTTGTTCCATCCGTTTCAGGGGAATTCCTGCGTTTGCGAACCATGGTTCGCAGCGAGGGGAAGGTGCGGAACAAGCAGTGGCTGCATGGTTTCACCACCCTCATCGAGCATTCCATTTCTGTCCACAGACCTGGGGTTTTACGGCCTCAGCAGGGCTGTGTTGTCTCTCATCACTACGGGGAAGTTTTTGATGAAAAAGAGCTGCATTTCCAAATACCGCAAACTCGTGCTGCCGTTGGCGCTGTCGCTGTGCATGACGGCGCAGGCGCAGGACGCATGGGTTGCCACGCGCACGCATGCCGGGTTGCAGGGTGCCGGCAGCCAGACCTTCACGCTCGCCATGACGCATCATCCGGTCGTGCAGGCCACGCAGATCGCGCCGTTGGAGCTGAGCAAGCCGCTGCATGTTTCCGTCAGCCTCAATCTCAGGAACGTCGCCGAGCTCGAAACCTTGCTGGAAGGGCTGGATAATCCGCACAGTCCGCACTACCAGAAGTTCCTCACGCCTGAGCAGTTCAAGGCGCGTTTTGCGCCCACCGACGAGCAGGTGAAGTCCGTGGTCGCGCACCTGACCGCCCACGGCTTCCGCAACGTCGAAGTGGCGCCGAACAACATGCTGGTATCGGCTGACGGCAGTGCCGCAACCGTGAACGCCGCGTTCCATGCGCAGATGAAAACCTTCGTGCTCAAGAACGAGCGGCACTATGCCAACGCCGCCGACGTGACCGTGCCGGCCGTGCTGGGCGATGTGGTAGACAGCGTGGTGGGCCTGCAGGATTACGCCAGGCCACACACCTTGATGCGCCGTGCTTCGACCAGGTCCATGACCGCTGCGGCCGCCGGTGAAATGGCCCACGATCCCACCGATTTCGCCTCCATCTATCGAGCGGGCAGTACGCCGACGGGTTCCAAGACGGTGGTGGGCATCATCACCTGGGGCGATTTGAGCAAGACGATCGCCGACCTCAATACCTTCACCAAAGCCAACCACCTCCCCACGGTGAATACGCGCGTTGCGCAGGGCAGCGCCGGCACGCTCGCGGACGATAACGACGCTTTCGTCGAGTGGAATCTCGACAGCCAAAGCATCATCGGCATATCCGGCGGCGTGAAGCAGCTGGTGTTCTACACCGCCGTCAACGGCGACAGCCAGGACAGCGGGCTGACCAACGCGACGCTGGAAGCGGCCTATAACAAAGCGGTGACCGAGAACGTCGCCAAGGTGATCAACGTCTCCCTGGGCAGCGACGAAACGGCTGCGCACAACGACGGCAGCCAGGCCGCGGACGACAAGATCTTCATACAGGCGCTGCTGCAAGGGCAGACATTCTCCATCGCGTCCGGCGACGAAGGTGTCTATGGCTGGTCGACCGATCCGATCGAAGGCTCGCAAGCCTACGTCGCCAACAGCAACGGCGTGGTGCAGATCGATCTTTCGCATTACTCGGTCGGCGAGCCGGCCACGTCGCCCTACGTGATCGCGGTGGGCGGCACCACGCTCAAGACCATCGGCAGCAAGACCTGGGCCGGCGAAACGGTGTGGAACGAAGGCCTGATGGCGGTGGATGAGGCCAATGGCGATTTCAACCAGCGGCTGTGGGCCAGCACGGGCGGTACAAGCCTGTTCGAGGCGGCGCCCTGGTGGCAGACCCACGTGCTGGGTGCGAGCGTGACCAAGCGGCAGGTGCCGGATATTTCGTTCGACGCGGCCTTGAGTACCGGCGCCAATATCTACGTGCAAGGCCAAGCCGAACCCATCGGCGGCACCAGCCTGGCTTCGCCGCTGTTCGTGGGTGTCTGGGCGCGCATGGAATCGGCGCACAACAATGCGCTCGGCATGCCGGCGAAGAACATGTACGTCCATTTCAACAAGCACAAGGCGCCCTTGCATGACGTAACCGTCGGCAACAACGGCTATCTGGGGCACGGCTACAACGCCAAGGTGGGCTACGACAACACCACCGGATGGGGCAGCCTGGACATCAGTGCGTTCAACAGCTACATCACCAAGTACTGGTAAGCCCTGGCTTCCATCCGTGACCGAACATGATGCCCGCCCTGGCGCAAGGCCAGCGGGCATCATGCGTCGAGGTGGCGAGATCGGCGCACAGGCGCCGTCTAGGCGGGCGGGCCAGGCGTCCGAATTGGCGGTACGGACGTACGAATCGGCCGAAACGGACGAATCAGGGGCTGCGCACCCGCATCCTGCGGACCTTTCCCAGGAGCCCCAACCCATGAAACGCACCCATTACCTGCTGTCGAGCCTGCTTGCCCTGGCGCTCGCCGCCTGCGCCTTCGTATGGCTGAACCGGGAGGCGCTGCATATCGCCGCCGGTTCGGTCAGCCAGTCGCTGTGTGCGGCGGCCTTCGTGTCACAGGTCGATCCCGACCGGGTCTTCATGGAGGAACAACGGCCGTTGATGGGCGGCATCGCCTGGGCGGTGCGCTATACGGTGGACCGCTCGCGGCGGGAGGTGCGCAGCAGTGCACTGGTCCTGTTCCGTGCCCGCTCGGTGTATCGCGAAGGGACCGGGTGTACGCCCGCGCTGGGTGACGATCCGATTCCCGCCACGGCCGGCGCGGACGAGCGGCCCGTGCCGGATGCCTTCGGCCCACAGCTCACCATCCCGGCCGATCCCGCGCTGCGCAAGGCGCTCGACCTGGCCTTCGCCGAACCGGACCCGGTCCATCCGCGCCTGACCAAGGCGGTGGTGGTGCTGCATGACGGCCACCTGATCGCCGAGCGCTACGCACCCGGTTACGGGCCAGAGACGCCGATCTGGGTGCATTCGGTAACCAAGTCGGTAACGCAGGCATTGATCGGCATCCTCGTACACCAAGGCCGGCTGCGCCTGGACCGGCCCGCGCCGATCGCCGCCTGGGCGTCACCGACGGATCCGCGTCATGCCGTCACCGTCGATCACCTGCTGCGCATGGACAGCGGCCTGCCGTTCGATGAAACCGAAGGCCCGGTCAGCCCCAGCACGCACATGTGGTTTCGCGAGGCCGACACGGCTGCCTATGCGGCGCGCATGCCGCTGAAGCATGCGCCCGGTACCGCGTGGGGCTACAGCAATCTTGGCTACGCGCTGCTGTCGAAGCTGGTCGGCGATGCCGCGGGCGACGACGGTGCGGAACAATTTGCACGCAAGGCATTGTTCGCGCCGCTGGGCATGCGTCATTCGCTGATCGAAACCGACGCCAGCGGCACCTTGCTCGGCTCCGGCTTCATGTATGCCTCCGCGCGCGACCTGGCGCGTTTCGGCCAGCTGTATCTGGATGATGGGGTCGTGGAAGGCCAACGCATCCTGCCGCAGGGCTGGGCCGCGTATTCGCGTTCGCAGACATTGAACACCGGCTACGGCGCAGGCTTCTGGACCAACCTGGTGAATACCGGCAGCGTGCCGGTGTGGGATGCGCCATGGGGCATGCCGCAGTTGCCGAAAGACATGTTCTACGCGCGCGGAGCGTTCGGGCAGTACGTGATCATCGTGCCTTCCGAGCATCTCGTCGTGGTGCGTCTGGGGTTGAGTGTGCAAGGTGGTGGTACGGGTATCGGCGATGCGGCGGCGGCGATCATTGCAGCGTTGCATCAGCAGGAAATGCGCAAGGGTTGAGTCCACGAACAACCGTGCGATGGACAGGCCCTCCCCTGCGACAGCAGGGGAGGGTTGGGGTTGGGTTGTACGAGCTTGCCGCGTCGTTGAACTATTTCGCGAGGTTGCTTCACCCCACCTTGGCCCTCCCGTACTACACGTAGGGGAGGAGACAGGTTTGTGGCAAGCTGAAATTCGACGCCAATCGGGCGGCGGAAGAAAAATTTGCTCAAGCAACCGACGCAGCAGCCAAGCACTGCTTGCGATAGCCGCTCGGCGTATCGCCCACTTGCCGCTTGAACGCCGCATTGAACGTCGACTTGGAAGTAAATCCACACGCGTACGCGATATCGAGAATGGTGCGTGATTCGTCCGGGTCCGCCAGCCGTGCGCGCGCGGCCTCCACACGCAGGCGATTGATGTAATCGCAAAAGCTGCCGCCCAGGCGCCGGTTGATCACCGCCGAGACGAGGTATTCCGGATAGCCGCTGCGCCTGGCCACCTGCGCGATGGTCAACGCCGGCTCCAGATACAGCGGCGCCTCGCCGCTCATCAGCTGCGCCAGGCGTGCTTCCACGTCCGCGTAGCGCGCAGCGTCGTTGGCCGCATTCGGTTCGCGCTCGCTTTGCGCGGCAGGTTCCGGCAGCGCGGCTTGCACCGGCGGCTGCCCCAGGCTGAACCAGCCCACCACGAACACCCAGGCGGCGACCAGGCCGAACAACAAGCCGTAGTTGAACAGCGGCAGATACACCAGCGCCTGCACGATGGCCAGGCTCCAGATTGCAATCTGGCACACGGCCAGCGCGTCGATCCAGCGCAACGAAAGACGATCCGCATCTGCGCGCTGTTCGCGCAGCCGGCGGCGATAGCCGTGCATCAGCCGCAACGCCGCCAGCACATAGCTGAGGCTGTACAGGAACAACGGCCCGTCGAACCACGCGCCGATGCCGCGCTCGCCGGCGATCCAGCGCGCGGACAGCGCTTCGATGCGCGCTTCGCTCGCCACGAACACATATCCGTTGAGCACCAGCATGACCAGGAAGCCGGCCAGGTGGATGACGTCGCGCGGCCGGAACCCGCGCATGTTCACCAGCGCACGCACGTAGAGGTAGAACAGGCTGCCGTACAAAAACGGAAACAACGCCACGAAGCGATACGCGCGAAACCATTCCGGCGACAGCAGATGCCAGTACAACGCCTTTACCGCCAGGTCCACGCCGCTCAAAGCCACCCACACGGCCAGCAAACGATTGGCCGAACGGTTTGCGGGTTGCCGCCACAAGGTCGCAGCCAGCAACACCGCTTGCACGGCACCAGCGATATAGATGAAGGTCCAGAACGTCATGACCGGTCAGCGCGCAAAGGCATCACTCGCAGCAGATGATCGTCATCCAGCCTGCGCCAACGCAAAGTCGATCGCCGCGCACACGGCCGCTACCTGCGCGGCGATGCACTGCTCCGGTGTGGCGCGCGGGCTATCCGGGTACACCTCGGTGGTGGTGGTAAAACGTGCGCAGGTGATGCCCGCGCAAAGCCCCAGCTGGCGCATCGGATACTCGATCACGCCCGGCGCCACCACGGGCGAGCCGATGATCTGGCCGTTGCGGTCGGCCGGTGCGATATGCGTGACCTTCGCCACCGCCGCGATCACCGCCTGTTGGAACGCCGGTTGCGGGTTCTCGCTGTCGTCCACCAGATAGAAACCGTCCGGCACTTCGCCCGGCTCGTACGCGACACCGTCGCGCGCCGCCAAAGCGGGGCGGAACTCGGATTCGTCGGTGTCGGTGGTTTCGTGCAGGTCGATATGCATCAGCACGCGTTCGCGCAGATCCGCCACCAGGCGCAGCAAGGCGGCCGATTCCTGCGCCGGGCTGTTTTCGCGGAAGGAACGGTTCGGATCCAGCGCCTGCGGGTTCCAGCGATGGATACGCTCATACGCCCACGGACTGATGCACGGCGCAATGACCAGGTTGGCGCGGCCTTCGTATGCGGAGGCATGCTGCCCGGCGAAGCGCAACGCGCCATGCACGCCGCTGGTCTCGTAGCCATGCACGCCGCCGGTCACCAGCACGCACGGCAGCTCGTCCCGCCAGGGGCGGCTCTTGATGGCCAGCAGCGGGTAGCTTTCCGGCGGGTAATCCAGCCGGCCGTACTCCACCACCTCGTAGCGGGCGCGCAGCGCGTCGACCACGCTCAGCACATCGTCCCGGTAACTGCGATGGCGAACCTGCCTGGCCAGCCACGTCGCAACCTCCGCCGGCCCCCACGCTACGCCGGGTGTGCCGATCGGGTAATGGGCGGGAACTGTCATGGCCTGGCCTGCTCCGAGAGGGCTGTCGAGCGGCGTAATGTAGCACTGTCGATTTCGCGGCCGATCGTTCGTCGCCTTGGCAGGACGCTTTCCACAAGCTGGAGTTGTGTCCATTCCTGAAGATACTGGAGCGAACCCATGAAAAAGTTTCTGGCTGTTTATATCGGTACCGAAGAATCCATGCAGGCATCCGGATGGACCGCCCTGAGCGAAGCGGAGCGTCAGGAACGCGAACGAACCGGCATCCAGGCCTGGAAGAAATGGGTCGACGACCACCAAGATTCGATCGTTGAAGTGGGTTCGCCGCTGGGCAAGACCCTGCGGACGTCCAAACGGGGCGTGGAGAAAACCCGCAACGATCTGACCGGCTTTACCGTAGTGCATGCACCCACGCAGGAAGCGGCGGCGAAGTTGTTCGAGAACCATCCGCATTTCACGGTGTTTCCCGGGGATTCGATCGAAATCATGGAGTGCCTGCCCATACCGGGCCAATAAAAGGGCGCACAAGACACTGAGCCCCGGCGTTCGCCGGGGGCGACGGCCCTGACCTTCTTCACCAAACCGTCACAAGCAAACCCTACGCTCTGCACCCAGGTGGGCACGGTAGCCTGTTTCGGCGAATACGCTCGGAGGAGGCGCGGTGCGCGAGAAGCATGCGGCATGGTCGACGTTGTTCGCGGAAAAGCGCGCGACGCTGAGCAACTATTTTCTGCGTCGCGTTGCGCATCGCTGGGATGCGCAGGATCTGGTGCAGGAGGTGTACCTGCGCCTGCTGCGCATCGAGCCGGCGGATGCAGCCAATATCCGCAGCCCGGAAGCCTACCTGTTCACCGTGGCCGCCAACCTGGTCAAGGAGCACGCGGTGCTGCGCCAGCAGCAGCCGTTGGGCAGCGACGAGCTGGAGCAGGTGGTGGAGCATCTTGTCGCGCCGGCCAACGTGGAAGCGGACATGGACAGCGAGTCGCGGCAGCAGCGGTTGGGTGCGCTGATCGACCGGCTTTCGCCCAAGTGCAAGGCGGTGCTGATCATGCATTACCGCGATGACTTGACCTACCGCGAGATCGCCGAACGCATGTCGATCTCCACCCACATGGTGAAGAAGTACATCGTGAAAGGACTGGCGGCTTGCCGGCAGAGGATGGCCGAGTATGAGTGAACCGATCCACTTCGACGCGGCGCGCCAGGCGCGGCGCATCACCGAGCAGGCGGTGGCCTGGTACATCGAGCAGCAGGAACCGCTCAGCGAACGCCAGCGCGTGGCGTTCCTGCATTGGCTGCGCGCATCGCCCAAGCACGTGGCCGAATACTTCGCGGTGGCGCACATGCATGGCGATCTCAAGGCGGCCGCGGCACTGGAAAAACTCACCGCCGCTGCGCTGGTGGAGCAGGCGCGGCGCGACAATCCCATCGTGATGTTTCCGCGTGCCGCGCCTGCTATGCCGCACGCGCGCGATGCGCAAACCCCGCGTGATCGGCGTATCGGACGCTGGTTTGCAGCGGTGGCAGGTGTGGCCGCGACGGTCGTGATGGGCTGGCTGGGCGTGACGCATTGGCGCACGGCTGACTTGCCAGCTACACGTTACGTCGCACAGAACGACGCCACCGATGCCGTCGAGGTCCGTTCGCTGAAGCTCGCCGACGGCACGCTGGTGCAACTGGACCGGCACAGCGCGATCGACGTGCATTTCGACCACCGCTATCGGCGTATCGACGTCATCCGTGGCCATGCCTTGTTCGACGTCGGCAAGGATCCGGCGCGACCGTTGCTGGTCAGCGTCGGCGGCCATGTCTTGCAGGACATCGGCACGGTGTTCGACGTGAAGCGCGATGCCAGCGGCGATACCTTGACCGTGATCAGCGGCCGCGTGCGGGTATTGAATGGCACGGATGCATCGCCGTTGAGCAGCCATGCGCTGGCCGATCTTACCGCCGGCCAACAGATTGAATTCGGCCCCGCTGGCGTAGGCCTTGTGCATCCGGTGCAACTGCCGCAAGCCACTGCCTGGCTACCCACCGAGATCCGCTTTCAGCGCGAAACCATCGGCGACGTGGCGCGGCGCTTCAACGCCTACACCAGCAAGCCGCTGGTGATCGAGGACGACGCCATCGCCGGCAAGCGCATCAGCGGTATTTTCCATGCGAACAATCCGCAGGCGTTCGTGGCCTACCTGTCGACCTTGCCGAAGGTACGGGTGGTCGAAGCGGCCGATCGCATTCGCGTGGTGGCCTCACGGTAGGTTGGGGTGCAAACCCCAGCGCTGCCTTGCCCATGCATTACGATGTTTGGGTTCGCATCCTGATATATCCCCACAATGTGCTGAGGAAACGGAGTTGCGCGTTAACGTGGGCGATTGCCTGCGGCGCTTTCGGTCCCTAAAGGGCCCGAGTCACTTTTCTTTGCTGGCCCCAGTACTGTCCGGTAAAAAACGTCGGCGCCCATCGCAACTTATTGATATTACGTCGATAAGAAACATTTTTACGCTGTCATCGATTTCAACCTGATCTGCCG
>Ga0209759_1000169_pt1 | contig 110110 bp, 108 predicted proteins | sample AraplaCL_Col_mMS_FD_184261 | JGI IMG/M metagenome (GOLD analysis project Ga0209759, IMG submission 184261) | Arabidopsis root microbial communities from the University of North Carolina, USA - plate scrape CL_Col_mMS (SPAdes) (version 2) | ecosystem: Host-associated > Plants > Roots >...
TGCTGGCAATGCCGGTTACCGCCGTCGTCGAATTTGTCGTTCCGGTGATCGTCGATTTTTCATAGCCACGCTCGCCGCTATCGAGGGCGCGGTCGAACAAGCCCCGATCATCCATGACGCCAAACGTTGCCGCATTGCCGCCGTTACCGTAGCCGTGGAAAAACAATTGGATAGACGCGCCTGCGACAGTCGCGGTCGAATTGACCGACAGGGTCACCTGGGCGGCACCGTCGATTGATTTAATCGTCGCTCCTGCCGGGATAGCGGCATGCTCGACCGGCATACCTACCCACATGTCTTTCGTGCGCATCAGGCCCGTGATGACAGCGCCAGCCGCGTTCTGCGTGATGGTGGCGGTACGGAATGGGCAAAGGACGGCGAACAGCTCGGGGTAAACCGAACGTGACAGCGCCGAACCGTCTCGCACCACGGCGAAATCGGGACAATCCAGCGTCGGCCACTTCTGCGGCGTTCCGGTGAGCGCAGCCGATGCCTTGAGATTCTTGCGCGCCACCGCTGCGCTCTGCACGTCCGCGAGATTCTTCGAGGAATCCAGCGGATTGATGACACTGCCGGCGACTTCGTTTTGCGCGCCGGTCAGACGCGTATTTTTTGGATAAGAGCGCGTCAGCGTGATCCGTGTTTGCGAGTTGATCGCATAGTCGATGCCTTCATCGAGGCGTGCGCCGCCGATATAGAAAACAGAGCCGTTTGTCGTGATCTTGGTGAGGTCAACTACGGTCTGACCGGCCGCCAGGAGCTGGCTGTCGGACTTGGTGTTGACGTTGACGGTAATGCCGGCAGTCAGATCGACCCATTCCCAATCATTGGCAGCATTGGATTTCTTGCGCAGAACCTGTTGCGTCAGTCCACCCGGCAAGATGTCGTCCCGGCTGCGGAAATACTGCGGGTGCGGATTGGCTTTCGCTTCGTGCGCCGCAACTACCTCGGCGACCTTTTTATCTGCATAGTCGCGAGTCGCCAGGATGATAGAAGGGTCAACCTTCAATTGCACGTTGTCGGCGCTCGACACAATGATGACCATGCGCACGTTTTGCACACGGCCCGAGCCTTCGGCGAGCAATGGCTTGTACGTCTCGGGGCAATTGGCAATAGCAACTAAGTCGCCGTCCGCATCGTACAAACCAAGTTCGCGGATATACCAACCGCCGACGCTTTCAGGGATGACTTGTTCCGCAATTACCTGGTTCGGATTCAGCGGATCGCGCGACAGAGTGTTCAGCGGCGCGCGGCGCTGCTGGCGGACGAGAGACGTGCGATTGCGGTCGGGAACCGGAACGATGCCGTTCCCGTCGCCTACCGCCATTTCAGCGTATACGAGAGGGATGCCGAGCGCCTTGGCGTTCGCGTCTTTCGCTTCGCCGACGGCCGTCAGGATTCCGTAATAGGTTTGTGCCATGTCTTCCTCAAATTGCAGTGTTGAGCGGTTGAACCGTCAGCGTGTCGGCCAGATGCACCCGCAGACCGTTGGGCATCGCGACGTTGATCGAAATCGGGCCAGGGGAGTAGGGGTAGACGGTTAGTTCGTCTCCGAGGTACGCCGCGACGGCTATGCGGTCAGTCGCGCGCACCTCCATGCTCAGGGCCAGCCCTGTAAGGTGCCTACTCAACGGCTTGGCATCCGATATGAGTCGTTCCATTTCGAGGAACATCTCATCGGTGATACCCGTGTCCAGGACGCCAACCTCAAGCGCAAACGTGCCGCGCTGGCCGCGTGGCTGCGTTTGCCACCATTCGGTGATCTTGACCACGTACCCCAGCGTTTCCACGACGCGCCGCACGGCGGCGATGGTTCCCTTGTGTTGATGGATGTACCGCGACGCCTTGACCGTTGCGCGCTTTGTCGCTTCGCTCCAGGAGTCGTCCCAGCGGTCTACAGAAAACGACCACGCCAAGATCGGCAGCAGGTCGACCGGGCAGCGGTCCGCACTCCAAAGGTCGCGCAGCGGAACAGGAACATCGACCAGGGCGGCGCATGCCTTCGCAAGCGCACGCTCCAATGGCGTTGTATTCGGCGGCAATGTTGCGACGAAGTTACTCATCGTCGCCCTCTTCAATGATGGCGGTATTGATGCGAATCGCCGTGCAGCGCGCCGCCTGCGTCTTGGTGCGCAGGATGTCAGCGGCCGGGCTGGTCAGCACGACGTTGACGACACCCTCGACCTTGAGCGCACCGATGTAGGCCGCACGGTAGATGCTGAATCCCAGCGGGCGACGCGGGGTCGATATCGCTGTAGCGTTCGCCTTCGCCGCAGCGAGGGCGATAGGAGCTTCCGGCCCCTTGGCGACATATAGGGTGGCCTCGACTTCATAGTCATCGACAGTCGCCGATTGCGCGGTCACCAAGTCGCCAAGTGGGCGTTTTTCTTCGTCGTTGACGGCTTCCTCGACCACGCGTAACAGGTCCGGCGGCGCAATTCCGTCGGCCGCTGTGGACAACACTGCGATGACAACTTCGCAGGGTGCCGGACTGATCGCGCGCACGTCCTTGACGCGGCCGTCCGCGCTGCGTGCGTGGAACTCGTAGGCACTGCGCGGCCCTGCGGTCGAAAGGCCGTCGGCCGACTCTTGGATGCGTAAACGATATGCCTCGTCGTCTTCCATGACGGCTTCGGTCGGCGGCGTCGCGTCGGGATTCGCCGCGACGATCGTCAGCCGTTTAACGTTGTAGTTCGCGCCGAGATTGTCCAAGTCCGTACCCTTCGAGTAGGGCAACATTACGGCGAGCGCGGCGTCGTTCACGCGGTTACGGTGAATGATTGTTTGATAGCTGTTTTCCTCCAACAGCTTGACGGCCGGTTCCGATTCGAGCTCAAGCATCGCGGCCGTCGCTTCACGGTCTTCCTCGGGCATCAACTCAATGACGGCCGCTTTGCGGGTCGCAAGAATTTCCTCGAAATCCAAGACCTCGACAACCTGCGGCATCGGCAACAATGTCAAGTCGATAGGCGCGCTCATTGCGGCACCCCATTGCGAACAGGAATGGACAGATCAACGCTCTGACCGTTCGCGACGCCCTCCAACAGCACATAGATTGCCCCCGCTGCATCGCGGGACAGTTTGACGCTGGTCAGCGAAATCCGCGGTTCCCAGGTCGCAATCGCGTAGGCCGTTGCGGCGTAGATGCGCAGCACGGTCGGAGCGTTCAGCGGCTGGTCGATGAGCTCGGGAATGTCGGAGCCGTAGCGACGGCGGCGAATGCGCGAGCCGATAGGCGTCGTCAGAATGTCCCGGATGGATTGACGGATATGATCCAGGCCCGCGAGCGCGCGACCGGTAAGGGAGCTCATGCCGCTCATGATGTCGGCCCGTCGCTGGTCTCGTCGCCACGCTTGACACCCTTTGTTTTGTGGTTCCGCAGGCTGATATCGCCGGCTTTCATGTCGCCCGTGGTCGTTACGTCACCATTGATCACGACCGCAGCACCAGCGGAGCCACCTTTGACGGTCGCGCCGTTGTTGAGTGCGCTCAATCCTTGCACGACCAGGTCGCCTTTGATTTCCACATCGCCGGTGCAGACCGTTTGTTTAGCGTCTGCTGTCACGAGGTCGGCTTTGATGGTCGCGGTGCTGCCGTCGGGCAGGATCGCGGCCAGCGCATGCGCCTCGGCGTCGTAGCGCACGACCGCGCCGTCTGGATAGTGGGTCGCATGTACGAGAGGGTTCGTCTCTGGCGCGGGTGCGTCGAGCGTGTAGATGCTGCCGAGAATTTTTCCTTTTGTCAGGTCTCCATCGGGCGACAGAACAATGACTTGTTCGCCGATAGAAGGCGACCACCAGGTGCGCGCATCGCCTGCGCGATCAGTAACCCAGCGCAGCCAGGTCGTCGAAAGATTAGGTGCCAACTGCACACGCGCTTTGTCACCATCCACCTCGGCAATGATGCCGGTGCGGATCAGATTTGCAAGCGTGCGAGCGATGTCGGATAGGTCGTAACTCATGCAACCCATGTTGCCGGATCGCGCGCACGAAGGCACGTTGCGGCGGGTTGATATCCGTCTTACTGACTTCGCACTTAGCCTTTGACGAGATGGCGCAATAGAGCGTTGCGAACGATGTCGCGATCATGGGCAGAGAATCCCAGCAGCGGCCGCGCCGGGTAGTTGTATGTGGGGCCGGTCGGTGCTACGTGATCCGGCAACCCTTCCTGATGAACATGCGCGAGGCGTGCGACCCGGCCGAAGAAGCCGACCGCAATCTGATTTGCATCGACGCGTGTTTGCAGATAGGCGGTGGTCCGCAGTTTGTTGAACATGGCGGCTTTCTGGCGCTTGATGCGCCCGGCCTTACCGCGAAATTCTTTGCGATTCTTACGCGGCACGTAGGCCGTACCGTCAGGCGCACGCTGTTGCGCGATCCGCTGCGCTTGGCTGCGACGCAATTCGATAGCAACCTGACGACCGATGACGCGGCGTTGCCCTGGGCTGATCTTGGTCAGCAGGCCGGCGGCCCAGGCTTCCAACGCTATTAGATCGTCGCTCATGCAGCCTTCGGCGTATACCACTCGGCCAGGAGATTGTCGCCCTCGTAGAGCGTCCAAAACGGATCATCGAATGGTGGCGTCAATTGCGGCTCGCGCACATGCGTGACATCGAGGCGGCCGGCGTCGAGCGGCTTGACGGCGACGGCCTCGGTCAGTAGCAGGGTGATGGAGATGTCGCGAGACTCATGGTTGTTCATGTCCACTTCGAAGCGAATCGCATTTTTTCGTAAGTCTTCGTTCGCAAATATTTCCGCCTGGTTGACCTTGAGCCAGGCAATCAGCGGCACGAACAAGGCGTCGAACGACGCGACGAAATCCGTGATGATGAGGTTGAGCGCGTACTCATACCGGAAGGATAGCGACGCTGTGCCGGTCCCCAATGCTCCGCCTTCGTCGATGAAGATATGCAGCTTGTCGGGATTCTGGCGCAGGTCGGCAATGGCGCTAATCAGATGCTTTTTGAGGCTGTCCGGCTTGTACATTGAATTTCTTTCGCACGTCGTTATAAGTGTCGATGCAGGCGTTCAATTGCCGGATGGCGTCGTCGCCTTCGCCGGCGATGGCGTCAAGAAACTGCGCAGCCTCGGGGTCAAGTTCGGCACGCGTTTCGTTCCGATCTTCGGCGACAGTTCCGGCACCTGCGCTACTGGCGTCTGCGTCACGCGAAACGACGGGGATTGACAGCCGGATAGCGCCACTGCGTGCGCCAGCAATGAAATGATCGCGGTCAGCTTTCGCATCGTCTCTTTCCTTCATGAGTTTGTTTGCACGGTCCTGCTGCGCTTTTGCGGCGTCTTGCTCGCGCTGCCTGGCCTCGTCGGTCGCACGCACCAGTGTGAGGGCGGCCGCCTCGTCAGCCTGGGCTGCAGCCAGGCGCAAATCGGCGATGACGGCATCCTTGCGCCATCCTTGGACGGTCCAACCCGCCAGCACTGCGCCTGCCAGTAGTGCGACCAGGATCGTATCGACAGCGGTATCGCGCAACCAGGTCGGCAAGGTCATAGCACCACCCGATTGCGAACCCAGCCGTAGGCGAATCGACGCTGGCTTCTGTCGCCTTCGACGATTTCCAGGTAGCGCGCGCCTTGAATGCTGTTGAGGGCGCGCAACAGAACGTCGATGCCTTCTTTTCCGCGCCACTTGATGTAGGCCGACAGCGCTGCAAAGGAAATCTCCCCGAGGCGGCCATCGACGAACAGGTCTTGATACCGACTGCCGGTGTCGTTGAAAGCATTCAGCCAGCGTTGCAGGAACTCCGCTGAGCGGTGCGGCCCCATGTTGACGCCGGTATCGACGAGCTCGGCTCCGATGCGGCCGTCGATAGCGACGACGCGATCAAACTTCGGCTCGTTCACGTACCGTTGCAGGTAAATACTGCGGGCAACCGCGAGCGGCATGTCACGCATGCTTCCGGTGTAGTTGTTGGCGCGAGCAACGGCAACCGTGATGCCGTAGTTCGTCTCGCCGCCTTTGTCGGTCGGATCGTTGACATAACCGCGCTCGGCCTTGATGACTTCGTCGATGATGTCGTCAATCTTCATGGCGATTCTTTCGCATCTTTGATGAGCTCGCCGATATCCTTTTCAGACCGACGCTGAAACCAAAGCGCGACGGCGCGGGTGATCCACCAGGCCGGCGCGCCTACCATCAAATCGACCGGCTTCGGCCCGATGGCGGTTGCGATGGCCGGCCAGTGTTGCACCAGGAGCGCGAAGACCGGATCGCCGAAGACGCAGGAGAAAACGCCGGCGCAGGCCAGGCGGCCGGAGAATTCGAGCTCATTGAACGAACCGTCGGCGTTGCGCGGCGGCAGTACCATATACAGCAGGGCGGTCCCCATCATGCCTAACGCGGCCTTGAGGCCGTACAGCTTCACTAATGCGGCAATGCCGCCGGCCGATTCTGCTGGCATGGTGTTGTTTCCTTTGGTGATCGAGGGTTGATAGTTCATGGTCATTAATCCCACAGGCTGATAGAGCTCTGCGTCGTGTCTGCGGCTTGTGCGGCTGGCGGCAATTCAATCAACGTCCCGCTGGGCAGGACTGCGCCGAATCCCGCGATGTGCGGGTTCAGCTTCAACGCTTGTTCGAGGTAGGCAGTGCCGTCGCCCAAGTAGCGCCAGATGATCCCGTCGAGCGTTTCGTTTTGCTGGCTACGCACTTGCATCAGATGAGTTCCACGGTCATGCGCGGCCGGCCGACAATGTCAGCAATCGCCCAATGGGCATTGCGTCGCTGATCCGCCGGCGCGATGTCCATCCACTCCATACTCTTTTTGTCGGACAACGCGGCCGCTGTCGTGTCGTAGTCGCGGTAGCGTTCAATCAAGTCCGCCTTTGCCGTGCTGTAGACAGCGCGGCGATACAGCGACACGAGACGGCTTTCGTCGTCGATCTTCGTCGCCGGCACGTCGGCCAGCTTGGCGAATCCCTTGACCAGTTGCTCGTCTTGCCACTCGCGCAGGTCGCGATTCACGGACAGCATGGCGCTGACGATGGCAGGCCGAAGGCGCGCATCGGTAACTGTGCCGTCCAGACGCATCGCGTCGCGCATGGCGAGCATGTCGATGTCGATAAAAAAGCCATCGTTGACGATCTTCGCGCCGGCGTCGGGCGTGGCGTCGGTCGTTGATGGCAGGGCGTTGTCGATTACGGTCATGGAGATAAGTCGGCGGTGGTCGGGCGTCAGAAATGCCGAGGCAATCGTCAGCCCGAGCCGCCGAGCGCCGTGGGGTGCTCGTTACGGGGAATCGGTCAGCCGCTTGATGCGGCGTTCCAATCGCTCAATGTCTTTTTTGACGCCGACGCCCTGGAACAGCGCAAGCGCGCGTTGCAGGTTTGTCAGCGCCGCCCTGGCCTGGTCGGCAACAGCCGGCGCAATGTTTTCGGCGTCAACGGCATCCACTCCCGCGAGCAGTGCATAGGCGATAGCCTTGTGCAACTTGGCGCGGGCCTGGTCCGGGGCGTCGGCTTCGTCGGTCAATGCCTTGACTTCGGAAAGCACAGCGACGGCGTGCTGGGCGTCCTGCGACAGCTTGCCGGTCAGGTAGCCGCCCGAGAACTCGTCAATCAACATCGTCGCCACGTTGCGGCTGTATTGGTCCGGCAGCGTGAACTTGTGCTCGACCGCATAGCGCGCGATTTGCAAGGCGCGGTCATAGTCGCCGGTGTCGATATGCCAGACCAGGACCGTCGCAAGCACGTCATCCTGACCGCCGTTGCCTTCGGCAAGCACGCCATCTACCCATTCCTGATAGCTCGGCAGCAAGGTCGCCTTGATGGCGATCTTGCGTTCGATGGACTGAATTTCACTCAGGGTTCGACGGTCGCCGGCGAGCTTCATCAATTGGAGCTCGTAGGCGCTACCGGTCGTGACGCCGCCGGACTCTGTTGCAGCCGCCGAGCGCGCCGAAATGACACGCTCGCGATGGCGCAGCGCAGGAGATTGCTGCGCCATGTCTTACGCCTGCGCCGATTGATATTCGATGTTCTGGATCAAGACGGCCAGGCCGTTGTCTTCGATCACATAGGCATCGTTCGCCGATTCGAAATTCTTGATGCAGTCGCTTTCTGGCGCATCCACCAGGCGACGGCGGCGTGCGCCTTCCTGGGTGTAGATCGACAGATTGTCGAAGCGGGTAATCAGAATCGCGTTGTCAGGGAAGAAAGGCACGCTGACGGCCGGCAGATTGCCAATACGTTTTTGGCTGACGATCACGTCGGCGGCGAGCGTTTCGGTCGGCGCTTGCTTGGTGTTGACGATGGGGAAATACTTGTCGCTCAACAGCTTACGGCCGACGATAGCGACCAGGCCCGTGTCGCCGACGTACCAGGGATCGAGCAATTCGGTCGCATCCATGACAGCGGCGTCGAGGTTGACGTAATCAGCGTCTGCGGCAGTGCCGACGATGACCTTGCCGGGCAGACCTTGCTTGACCAGGCCGAGCACGTTTTCCGGCGCGTCTTCTCGCAGATGTTGCAGCCAGCCCTTGTTCACGTCTTGCAGCAGCGGATTGGCGGCGATATCGGTGTCGGCCGAGACTTTGATGCCGTTGAAACCGATCATCATGCGGTCGAGCGCCTGGCGTTGCAGGATCGCGGTCGCAATGACTTGTTGGAAGGTGGTGAACTTGGCCCAGGCATCCAGACGGGTATAGGTGATATGCGTGTCGAAGTTGGTCTTTTCGCAGCGATATTTACCCGAGCTCAGACCGGAAACGTCACGGGTCTGGCGTGTCTTGCCAGGCGTATCGGTGTTGGTTCGGCTGGCGATTGGACCCGACACACCGAGGCCGATTTTTTCGCCCTCCTGTTCGGTCACAGTGATGATGTTGATCTTGCTCAGAAATTCAGACGATTCCTGCATCTTAGTTTCGAGCTTTTGTTGCACGGACGGATCGACCGAGAAAGTCGAGGCGACGTTTGTGGTGTCGTTCAGTTGCGCGATGCGTGCGGAATACTGTTCGAGGGCGATGCGGGTGTTCTTCTTCATGTGTAGAGCTCCGAATGATGATTCGTTAATTTGGAAATTCGTGACTGAGCGCAGGATTAGAAATCTGTCTGCACCACGCCAGCGTCGCCGGCGGCAGGCTGGCGGTGCGTGCTGTTCTTGTCAGTGAATTCGATCTTGCGGCGGAACTCAGCGGCCTCGGCCAGTTCTGCGGTGAACTTGGTTTCGAGATCGCCCAGGCGCTTGTCGATGCCGTCGCTGCGCTGCGCGACCTGGCCGAACTGTTCGGCCACGGCCGTGACGGCTTCGGAAACATCGGCGAAACGTGCGTCGTCGTTGTCCGATTTTTTGGTCAGACGGGAAAAGATGGATTTCACGGCGTCGGCCAACTTTGTGCCGGTAGACGGCGCGTCGTCTTCGAACACCAGTTCGACTTCGACGGCGGCCGAGAACAGGTTTTCAGGCGACAACTTGCGATGCGCGAAGATGGACGCGGCCGGGTTCTGCGCCGAGAAGGTCAGCGCTTCGGTGCCGATGCTGGCAGGCGTGTCGGTCACGCCCAGGCCGACCAAATAGGCGCGGCCGGTGTCGGCAAATTTCGGGTTGATTTCGATGCTGGTGTAAATCTTTTGGCGGGCCTTGTTCATGGCGACCATTTCAGGCGTCGGCTCGATCTGCGCGAACAGCGCCAGGCGCTTGGTGCCTTCGATGTCAACTTCTTCGGCCTTCACCGCAGTGACATCGCCGTATGCTTTGAATGGACCGTCGGGCATGATGCCGCGCAGATGTTCCAGCCAGACGCGAGCGCCATAAACGGCAGGGTTGAAGCTGTCGGCCATCTCTTGAATTTGGGTGCGGTCAATCGTGCGGCCGTCGGTCGTTGCGCCTTCGGTAGCGACGCGAAAGAATTTGCTTTTGGTGGACATGTGTTTGCGCTCGTTGTCGGTTGATCGGATAACGCCATCGTCCGCCGATGCGCGATTCCGTTCAACGCCGAGAGGGTTGATAAAAGGCTTACTGGCTTCGCCGATTACCCGCTACGCGCGCGCGCCGCCTACGCTGGCGACATGTTAGAAATTTCCGAAAACACCACTGAAAAACTCGACGAGATGACCGAGCCGCGACGCAAGGCGCGCGGCTTGTATTTCCAGGGCTGGCGCGTGTCGTCGATTGCGCGCCACATGCGCGTGAAGCGTTCGACGGTCAATAGTTGGAAGCACCGCGACCGATGGGAAAAGGTGCCGGCGTCCGAGCGAATTGAACTCGCCATCGAAGCGCGCATGGTGCAACTGATTGCGAAAGAAGTAAAGACCGGCAGCGATTATAAGGAGATTGATTTGCTCGGCCGCCAGGTCGTGCAACTGGCGCGCGTGCGCCGCTACGAACAGCCCGGCGGCCATGAAGGCGACTTGAATCCGAACATCGCCAATCGCAATGCAGGACCGAAGAAAAAGCCAAGTCGCAACGAGTTCAGCGAGGAGCAACAAAGCAAGCTGTTGGAAGCGTTCAACGACTCGCTGTTCGATTATCAAAAGGTATGGTTTCGCAACGCCGAACAACGCACGCGGGCGATTCTCAAGTCGCGTCAGATTGGCGCTACCTGGTACTTTGCGCGCGAAGCCCTGGTCGATGCGATTCAGAGCGGCCGCAATCAGATTTTCCTATCGGCGTCGAAGTCGCAAGCGCACGTCTTCAAGCAATACATCATCCAATTTGCGAAGGAGGCATGTGGCGTCGAACTGTCTGGCGATCCGATTGTGCTGCCGAACGGCGCGCATCTGTATTTTCTCGGCACAAATGCACGCACAGCGCAGGGCTATCACGGCAATTTCTATTTCGATGAATTCTTCTGGACCCACAATTTCACGGAATTGAACAAGGTCGCGTCCGGTATGGCGATGCAGAAAATGTATCGCAAAACCTACTTCTCGACGCCATCGGCCACCACGCACGAGGCATATGCGCTCTGGACCGGCGAGAGGTTTAATCGCCGTCGCGCCAAGGGCGACAAGATCAGTATCGACATCACGCATAAGCGGCTTTCGTCAGGCTTCACCGGTGAAGACAAAATTTGGCGGCAAATCGTCACGATTCTGGACGCGGAAAAAGGCGGCTGCGACCTGTTCGATATCGACGAGCTCCGCGACTTCGAATACACGCCGGACCAGTTTGAAAATCTGCTTATGTGTAATTTCATCGACGATTCTGCGTCGGTGTTTCCGCTGGCCGATTTGCAACGCTGCATGGTCGATTCCTGGGTGGCCTGGGACGACGTGAAGTTCCTCGCGCCGCGTCCATTTGCGCATCGCCCCGTATGGATCGGATACGACCCTTCTTTGACGGGCGACAGCGCCGGTTGCGCCGTCATCGCGCCGCCATCGGTGCCGGGCGGCCCTATCCGCATTCTTGAGCGTCACCAATGGCGAAACATTGGCTTCGAAGCACAGGCCGCGCTCATCAAGAAAATGACGGAGACCTACAGCGTCGAATACATCGGCATCGACACGACCGGCATGGGCATCGGCGTTTTCCCGCTGGTGAAGCAATTCTTCCCCGCCGTGACCGCGATCAACTATTCGCCCGAAGTGAAAACGCGCATGGTCTTGAAAGCGCAGAACGTCATCTACAAAGGCCGCTTGCAGTTCGATGCCGGATGGACGGATATCGCGCAATCGTTCATGGCGATTCGCAAAACACTTACCCCTAGCGGCCGTGCCGTCACCTATGACGCAGGACGCTCTGAAGAAACCGGCCATGCAGACCTTGCATGGGCGGTGATGCACGCCCTCGATCACGAACCGTTCGAAGGCGGCACACAAACCAGTCAGTCGTTTATGGAGATGTACGCATGAGAAAGAACAAGAAATACGGCGGCGCTCGGCCATTGGCGGACGTGTCGCCGGCGGCGACCACAGAACCCGCCGGCCGGGTCGAGGCGTTCACGTTTGGCGATCCCGTCTCGGTGCTGGACAGCAGAGAGATTTTCGATTGCTTTGAGTGCTGGCGCGTGGGCGACTGGTACGAGCCGCCGGTTGACCTGGCCGGCCTGGCGAAGTCGTTCACCGCCAGCGTGCACCACAGCAGCGCAATTCTGTTCAAGGTCAATATTTTGACCTCGACTTTCAAGCCGTCGTCGATCTTGTCGCGCGAGGATTTTAAGCGCCTGGCGCTCGATCATCTGACGTTCGGCAACTGCTACGCCGAGGCGCGGCGCAGCGCGACGAACCGCCTACTGAAAATCAAACCGGCGCTTGCGAAATATACGCGGCGCGGCGTCGAGGACGGCCGGTATTTCTTCGTGACGAACGGGCAGGCGTCCTATGAGTTCGAGCCCGGTTCCGTCTGGCACATGATGGAACCCGACGTGAATCAAGAACTGTACGGCGTGCCGCAGTATCTGAGCGCGTTGCAATCGGCCTGGCTCAATGAATCGGCGACGCTGTTTCGCCGGCGCTACTACAAGAACGGTTCCCACGCCGGTTTCATCATGTACATGACTGACACGGCCAACAGCCAGGAAGATGTAGACGGCCTGCGTCGCGCGCTGCGCGAGAGCAAAGGTCCGGGCAACTTCCGCAATTTGTTCATGTACGCGCCGGGCGGCAAGAAGGACGGCATCCAGATTTTGCCGGTCTCGGAGATTGCTGCGAAGGACGAATTTTTCAACATCAAAGCCGCCACACGCGACGACGTGCTCGCGGCGCACCGCGTTCCGCCGCAACTGCTGGGCATCGTTCCCAGCAACTCGGGCGGCTTCGGTGCCATCGTGCCGGCGGCGAACGTCTTCGCCCGCCATGAGATTGCACCGTTGCAAGCGCAGTTCGAGGCAATCAATGAATGGGCCGGCGAACGAGTCATCAGCTTCGATCCTTACAACTTATCCACGGGGGAATAAACCATGAGCGACCACGCCGATATCGCTGACAACCGAATTTTTGCAACCGTTTCCGCGGGCTTGGCCGCAGTGCGCCGCCGGCATGTGCTGTTGCCGGACTGCCGCTGCCATTTTTGTGACGAAGCGATCCCGCCCGAGGCGTTGTTTTGCAACGGAGAATGTCGGGACGATCACGAGAAGGAAGCTGCAGCCCGGCAGCGCGCCGGGATGAAATAGCTTATTGCAGGTATTGGGGCGGTGTTTGGTCTGGCGAGAGGTTCGGCACCGCGTACTCCACCAAGATCATTTCTGATTGAGAGGCGTGCAGTTTTGCGGCGGCCAGCGCCTTTTTGTACCGGCGAAGCTGGGAAATAGTGGGCAGGTCGTCGCCACCCTTCATGATTTTGGCAGCGGCCGTCAGAATATCCGCGAGCTCTTTTGAGGCCTTGTCGTGCGCGCTCTTGAGCTCGACCATGCTGCGCAAAAGCGCATCCTTTTTGTCCATAGCACACCCTCGAATTATTGGATTTGGGAAATCTAGGATAGGAAATTTGCGGCAAAGTTCAAGGGCCGGAATGCTGCCTCAAGCTGCCATCCGGCCCTTTCTCATGCCAGTCTACTTTTTACCTTTCAGCGTCATGCGACGGCCCTCAGCGCCTCGTGCGCATTGTTCCTCGTATTCATCCTGCTCCGTCTTTAACCGTCGCCCAGCGCCCACCAAGCACAGCCACGATTGCGCATAGTCGGTGGTCAGGCCGTTTTCTGTATAAGGCTCAAAGCCCGTCAGCACCAGCCTCTCTTCATTCACCCACTCCAGGCTCACATCCATGAGCTCAAGCGCGCGCTGTTGCTCCTGGTCGTACAGCAGCCGCGCGGTCTTGCTCAAGCGATTAAGACGATTGTCGCGGGTGACGCGCAACGAGAGCTCGCCGTCGAACGTGCTTTCGCGCGAGAGCATGCGCTTCGGCAGGAGGACGCCGCGTACCCGGGTTCGGATGACAGAAACTTTCATTTTGACAAATAATACTGTATGAATAAACAGTATATCAGCGTTCGAGACCGCTGGCGCGCAGTTGCCCCCACCCCGCGCCTGCCGGTTACATAGGGCTGTTTTGACTCAAATTTGCGTCAGGCACCGAGGCCAGCCCAGCCCGGCCCGCCGCCCCGCCGACGGGCTTCAAATCTGACGCATTTTGATGCACTCTCGACTCTTCTTGAAAAATGAAGGAGAACCGAGACTCCTTAATGGGGAGCTTGCCCAGCAAGTTGAATTCGTTGAAACAGGGTAGCGATAGCCGTTGGTGTAAATTGGGGATAGTCGACTAGCACCCTTTCAATAACTGCCAGCTTTAATTCAGGCTCATTTCGGTAGCGTAAAAGCGCCGGATATGTACCCTTTAATTTTTGTTCAAGATCATGACCTTGAATCAACGAGAACCATCTGGGTACTTCTATACAGCGCCCGCCAAGATAGTGAAATTTGATCTTGTCATTGAATTCTGCGGCAGCAAATGCTTTTGGCTTCTCGAACTCACTAACGAGTGTGTCTGAGATCATCTGGAGCTGCTTATCCTCCAATCTTGAAGCATCGGTATAACGAGTGTTTGCATCTAAATTGAAATTTTCCGGTTGAGCCATTCGCTCTCGAAGAAGAAAAAGCGCAATCAGTACTGGATCAAGCAAAAAATTCTCGACGCTATAGCGCTCATTCTCTCCCAGGACAAAGACAGTAGAGCTACTCACGTTGCGAGTGTCCCAATCAACTGCGCCGACAACAGTTCTATTCCCACCCTTTTCGAGTTGAGCCACCAACGACTTTACCTGATCGCAATTTCCATTCCCACCGGGCCCTGACGCGATAAACAAAAGACTAATCTCTGGATTTAGTGAGGACTTTATAATTTCATAAAGTGCACTGTAATAAAGAACATCGTATTTGCTTTCGACAAACACCTGTCGGCGGTTCTCATAGTTCACGCTTAGTGTTGGAACTCCAGATGTGAGAATACCAAGCGCAGCGTCCTTGCTCGTCACCCCCAGACGGTTCATCCCATATTTTTGCATTACAAATATCGATTGATTTGGAGCCAAGGCCACAGTTGATGGCGAGTGGGTCGTTAAAATGATTTTTATATGGTGCTTTTCGACCAAAGTACGCTCTATAGTTCTTAAGAGAGAGCGTGTCATTGAGGGATGTAACGGCGCATCGATTTCGTCGAATAAAATTAACTTTGGAAAATCTGTCGCAGAATTCACTTCATTTGCGTGGTACAAACAAAGAGCAAACGACATCAGGATACGTTCGCCAGACGATAAATCGTTGAACTTTACTTTCACATCTCTTTTTATATCAGTAAGTATGGGCTCGTAGGGGCGATCATCCCACTTGTACGGTTCATTAATCCTGAAATCAAGTTCAGCGTCGGAAAATATTTCGTTAAGAAAAAGCCACGGCGCTACTCCATGTGTTTCTACAAATTCTCCCTCTGTGAGAAAGTTAATATCTGCGCCTTCCGCATTCGCTACAGCTTTAAGTTTGTTCTGCGACCACAGGCGGTTGTAAGCGGAGAACAACCGCGCAAACGACTGTTGAAAGAGGTCAACTGCTTGCCAGTTCTTTGGATATTTGCTGAAAAAATCTTCTTGGTCCATTGCAAATATCGGGAGAGGATTCCCTTGGCTAAAGGCAGTAATCAGTTTGCTTCTATTAAGCGGATCGTTTTGGACAAATCTGCTAATGAGTTGGTTATTGAGATTTTGCGCCGTTTGCGCGATTACACTATGAAGTTCTGCGGCACGTTCCGCCGGCACCCCTAGCGCTGCGAAATCTCCTTGGCTCAAAGATAGTAGTTTCTTAATGCCTATTAACTCTAGTTTTGACAGCCCCCACTGTCTCAAAACATCATTTACGCCCCCAATATATGCATCACTCAGCTGGGAAATTTCATTCCAATAGCCGGACTGCTCCTGCGAAATCTGGGCTGCAGAGAAAGGGCCGGTATCTTGAGGAACTAGCGTATTGCTGTCGAACTTTCGTATTGGACGCGGTCCGTTAGGTACATTCTGCGGCACGCCTTCCACCAAGACACTGCCGTTTTCAATTGCATCAAGTAGATGAGACTTTCCCGCTCCATTGACCCCGGTTAGCACTGTGAAGTCCGGCAGGTCTATTGGATCGAATTGTGTGACCGATTTAAAGCGTCGTTGAAAAACGAGGCGCATACGCAGTTCCTTTTTCTTTTTTGAATTTATCTAGCCGCAGGAATAATCTGATCGCTACCTAGAAGGCCTATGAAGTTTTCGCACAATTGGAGCCGATTGCGGACTTTGATGTCTAATCGACTCGAAACTGTATCAGAATTTCTTGCTGGGGAATATTTTGCCTAAACCGGCGCAAATCGGCGCATTCGCGCACTGTATGCACAATCAGTGACCCTTGCCCGACCTGACTTTTCGGCTCGTCGCACACATACTCTTTTGACTCATAATCCGTTGGCGCTCGCAATTTGATCGGAGTCGATTTTTGCTCCGCAAATAATTTGCGATCTAGGCCCAATAAGCATCTTCGAGGTGCGATTTTTTAAGGATTGCGGAGCAAAAATCGAACTAAGTAATTGTTTTTATTGGTTTCTGGCTCGGACTTGTAATCAGGCGCTCCAGGCGGAAAAACGCCCGCAATATGCGGGCGTTTTTCTTGCATGTTGGATGTCCAATGCTGGCCGCAAGCGAAAGCACGTTGTTAAGGGGACTAACTATCCTTCCCGGTCAATCGCCTCCTTGGCCTCCATGGTTGCATATTGTAGGGCATCCTGACGGTGCTTTATCGGCGCTCGTCGAGACGACTCCAAGCGACTACCTGCAATAGCCGTCTGCCAGAGCCAGCCATCACCCGTCAGCGGTTGCATCATTTGGATACTGACTTGCTTTCCCTTGTATTCGAATTGTTCTCCATCCATGGTGCATCCCCCCCCGAAGTTAGTCTTTCTTGGCTACCAGGATGAAATCTTGAATCACTCCCACAGTGCGCTCCATAAATTCACGCGCGTCTTCCGAAGGCAAGAGATTTGCCTCAATGGAATCAAGCTGCCGTTGAAGGAGCATTTGAAAAAGGCGAGCCTGCTCAGGAGGCTGGACTGCGCAAAGTGAATAAAGCACTGCTTTCATACCTGTAATTTCCGCTCGCGTTTTATCCCATTCAGCATTTGTCATCCCATTCTCCCTTTGGATTTATTTTGAGAACAGTATAGCGGTTGAGTCAGATGGAAGCTTCTGGCCGATTGCGATCATAGTATATCCAGTACCACTAAGCGAAATTGGTGATGGTCCCACGATGACAATTGTCTGCTCGATAGACGTCTATAAATGTATCGGAATATCTTCGTGTTGCTGAGCGCTTTTCAGTGATAGATAAATCCACGCACGAATAGTCTCCTAACTGCCCCATCGCGAACCTGAGGGCTTCATCCAAAACCGCGGTTGCCAAGTAATACACGTGCGCATCTCAAGCGTGAAGCGCCGAGCGTCTTTGGTCAAGGTGGATAAAAAACAACAGAAACGGGCTAGAGCAGAGGCATAAAGAACAACAACTAGCCCGCGGTAAATATATCGCCGTTCTAGCTAACGCCTACAATCACTTCCCTGTATGGTGCTCTGTACACAATACTAAGAGAAATGAGAAAAGTATGGCCGTCATGAAACCAGTCTTAATTGCTTTTCAGCAGCTGGCAGATGCTCAACAAATCGCAGAAAAATTATTCGTCGAAGTGTCAAATTTTGTAGCCGTCATTAATGAAAATTCAGATACAGCAATTCAGCAGGAACAACTCATCAAATTTAGAACGGCCCTCGACGTAGTCAAAAAACGATGCTTACACCTAGAAATGCTCCTCTCGACAGGTATTCGCGACAAGCTTCCTTAATCAAATTTCTTCCACGCCAAATGCTGACTTGACTGTAAAGACCTACTGACTCGTAATCATGCTTTGACCGTGCGAAAAATGAGACGACGAGCGAAGAAATATCAACACAGAAGACTCCAATAAAAAGCCCCGCGATTGCGGGGCTTTTTGTTTGCATCGAATGTCCGTTAGTGGCCGATTGCGGGCATCGGCACTATGTTGTTTGTCGCTAATGCCACGTTGCGATGACTCGTCGCCCCTGATGAATGCGACAGAAGAGAAAAATTCTCTCCCATTTATTGTCGACAACGTTTCCCGTAAAAAATAGGGAATTTCCTGATCAAAGAACTCTGCTGACGCATCTATCCTATGCCTAAATATACGGGGAAAAGAAAAATGGTCATGCGTCAATACACCACAGCATCAAATTTTGCTACCACTATTCGGACGCTTGGTGCTCTATATGAGAGGGGAGAAGATATAGATGATCTATTGACTCTAACTGTAAAGGCCGCAATGAGTTCTCTAGATCGCCGGCATTTTTTGGGAAAGTGCTCTTCCAGTTTTTTGATCGATGCGCTGATGTTTGAACTACATAATGATGATCAATTGAGTAAGGCCTCAAAACATTTACTGCTAAAGACTATTGAGTTAATCGAACAATTAAACGAAAAACCGTAATTCATTCAAATACAAGATGATTTTTCCCGATCACTTCCGATTCGGGCCGATTATCGTTCCTGCCGATTACCGGGAACATCGAAATTGCTCCTCCTAACTGTGCTATTGCATTTGCGGCCACTTAATAAAATCAAGCGCTTAACCTGTTGTTTATAGATGTTCTATAGCACAGCAGCTACTCCCTAGCCGTTTGATCTATAAGGATTTTTTCACGGCAGCGCAGCAGATTCGTAATCAGTAGGTCGGAGGTTCGATTCCTCTCATCAGCACCAGTTTACAAGGGGGGCGGCTTATTCGGGCCCTAGGGGACATCCGGGTTATTTTCGGGCCTTTCTTGCACTGCCGATGACCGTTTCTGACCGCGTTGCTGAAAGTGCTCAAGCTGATCCTAGGCAAACTTGAACTGGGGGCGCCTTCGCCCTGACCGGCGCTCAATCGATCCGCTCCATTTTCATTTCAACGCCGCCATCTTCGAACATGAAGCCGGCATTCGGCGCAACGATAAACAGCGTACCCACGTCGACGAATATTGCGTCAGCGAGGATCAGAGTCCCCGGCGTCGCAGAGGCATCGTCTCAGAACTTGGTCGCAATACCCAAGCCCCACTTACGCTCGGCGTCACCCGTGTCCGGCAGCAATCCATCCGAATAATCCAGGCTCAATCCCACGTTCTGGTTGAAGTTATAAGTCAGAGCGCCCTTCCAGTAGTGGATGCTGCGCGAGCCCTGCAGGGCCTTGAGACCGGTATAGGTGGTGGTGAAGTCGAATGGCAGCCTCGGATTGGTCGAGGCCAGCGTGAAGCCTGCCTGTGCACCCAGGCGGATGAAGTCCTGGTGCTGTTCGTAGACCGCCGCTTCGCCGCGATTGAGATACGTGCCGTTGCGGCTCTGGCCGATCAGAATGGGCTTGAAGGCAAGGCCATTGTTCCAGCGGATGAAATCGTTGAGGATGCCGGGCCGCACCATCGTGTAGGTAAAGTTGACGGTGAGCAGGCGGCTGCCGTCGGAGCTGTTGACAAGATAGTCCGGTCGCGCCGTCAAGTCTTCGGTATTGGCCGACCCCGGATGGGCGAAGTGGAATGACGAGAGCACACCGGCCTGGCCGGTGCGGGTGGTGTCCACGGTGATGGCGCCGCCGTTGTAATTGGTCACGCGGTTCTGCTTGAAGCCGACGTAAGGCACCGCCTCGTAGGTACTGCCGTTGCCGTTCATCGGACGCTTGTCGAAGGAGTAGCCGGCGAAGACCACGATGTCATTCGTGCGCGACTGCGCCACATCGTCATTTGCCAGCGTCAGGTGCGCACGCTCGACGGAAGCATACGCGGCCTGATTGCTGCGATCGATGGACAACTGATCTGGATTGCCGCGCACACGCACCGGATCCATCCAGCCCGGTTCAGGCTGTGCTGCTGTACTCGCCGTCGCAGGTCCTGCCGCGCCGGCAGCAGCTACGGTAGCCGGCACCGCGTTCGTGGTGGCAGCTTCTGCCGCATACGGCAGGCTGAGCTGCGCATCGCTTCGTACACAGGCCAGGCTGCTCCGGTTGTCGGCATCGAAGAACGTAGCCGCAACAGCGCCGCCCGTCGGCCGGAATTGCGCGTCCTTGCCGTCGAGCAGTTGCTGCAGATCGCCGGCGATGTGATCGACGTTGCAACCGTCGCCTTTGCATGCGCCTCCTTCGGTTTTCTCGGCGGCGCGTTTCTTGAACAGCCATGACGTCAACGCCCGATACGACGACAGCGGTGCAGGATGTTCTCCAACAGCCAGGTAAGCGGTGCTGACCGGATAGGCGGCAAGCAGACGGGCGGCCAGCGTTTCTTTGTCAACTTTCAGATCAGGGGCGCACAAGCCGGCGGCATCGGCTGCCTGAGCCAGCGACGCGGCGCCGGAAGTGGACAGCAGCATCAGCGCTACCAGCGACTGCATGCGTCTTCGGACTGAGAGATTTGTTGTCGTAGCAATAAATGGCATCCAAGGGTTCCGGGCAAAGCAGGTATGAATGCGCTGCACCGGAAAATGTTCAATGCCAATTGCAAATTTATGCTGGGGATGAATTTGCCGCCATCGATTGCGGGACACGATTCATTGGATGCAAGCGTCTCAGCGCCGCTCCTGAATCATCTTCCATCCGTTTCCAGACGGATCGCGAAAGCCGGCGTCAACTGTCCCATAACGCTCAATGGGTTCTTGGGTGAACTCCACGCCCCGTTCTTTCATCTTTGCGCAGGTCTCGTGACAATCCCGCACGATCAGCACCAGCGGAGGCATTGCCCCTTTGGCCACCATCGCTTTCAAGGTCTGCTCGGTTGCGGCATCATGCATCGGCGGACCGGGAGTGAACAGTCCCAGTTGAAAAGCCGGTTGATCCGGATGTTGCACGGTCAGCCACCGATAGTTGCCGTTTTTTACATCGGTATGAACGCGAAAACCGAGCTTATCGACATAAAACGCGAGCGCCTCATCCTGATCTCGCACGTACACGCCTGCTACCTGAACACCATCACTCATGTCTTGCCTCCTTTAGGTTGGGTCTCCTTTATACCGTCGGCCGAAAGACGCCGCTTCTCCAAAACTGAGGTTTTGAGATCAGGACGGTGAGCCGCGCTGACAATACATGCGGGAATGCTGCCGAGTCCCTGCAGCGCCGCCCGGGCCTGCCTGCGTACCGTGCCGGGTTTTTCACCGGGGATTTCCCGGAAAATTCGCCCGAACGTGCCAAGGCTCCGCCAACCGGTCTGAAAGGCGATTTCCGTAATCGGGAGCTCACTATCGCATAGCAATGCCGCCGCCCGTTCAATGCGCCGGGTGAGCAAATAACGGTGCGGCGGCGTGCCAAATGCGTCTTTGAATGACCGCGCGAAATGCGCCTCGGAGACGTGGCTCACACTTGCCAGTCGCGTGACGGGCCAGTCTTCGTGGGATGCGGCATCCATGCAATCCTTTGCGCGAAGGAGTCGGCGCAACAATTCAGGACTCTGGATGATAGGGTCTTTGCTCATCTTGCTAGTAGAACCGCTCGGCAGGTTTTTGGTATCTCGTCCTCGCAGGTCTTTTCCTGGTTTTATCTATGCGTGAAATATCTGCTTGTGGACGGCGGACCAGCACTAAGAATTGACCAGCGCAACTATTTCGCCCCTGGTTTGAAGACTCAGCTTGGAGCCGGAAAAGTCATCAAAAATACGCTGATGAGCATTGAAGGAACTTGAACCTGTCCGAACGCGATAAGTGTTCGCCCATTCAAGCAAGTCGGCGAATGACTGTTCGCTGGCATTTCCACGTCGACCTCGGCACTGGATATTGTCCAGACATTCCTTCTCGCTCAAGCGCAGCCATATTAACGCCGTAGCGCTCGTCACGATTTCACGAACCAGCCATCCATAGATACCCTCAATGACCCATCTCTCTTGTGAAGCAGCTGCTTTAGCCAGTTCAACTGCCTGGCTTCGTTCTCTCGCTTGGTTATATCCGCTTCCCAGCCAATGAATCGAATCCAAATCTACGTAGGCGCCACCATATTTTTTCGCCAAGTGCTCTGCCAGCCAACTCTTTCCGGAGCCCGAGTTTCCGACGATTATCGTTCTTGAGATATCCATCTAACCTCCCCAAAAATCACATTTTTCTCCGGGAAATATTTGCTGTTCCCATGTGAAGACCGCCTAGTCGGAACGTCCGTTTCTGGCCGGAAGCGGTCATCCTCACTCTCGCCCCTTTAGCTCTTCCCGGCAGACTTCGTGCAACGCTGTGGCCACCACAATGGCAGGCATTATAAAAATCTCATTCAAGTCACCGACTTCATAGTGGTAGCGCCATTGAACAAAAGCATCATTGAGGACGCTCAATGTTCGGACTACGTCGACCGTTTCTTCAACCTTCCAGAAGGTAGCGGCTGGTCCTACTGCTTTCAGAATCAGACTCTTGGCCTCGTCAGGAAGCTGCTCAAAGATTCGAAGCAATTTATGCCCACGGGTATTCACCCCAAACAAGCGTCCTACCGTTTTTAAATATACCTCAATGGAAAAGGCTGTATTAACTACCCATGGGGTGATTGCCTGCCCATCTCTGGGTAGGTGCGCAAGCTTCTGGTAGTACAGCATGGAAGAGGTGGCAGCAAATGCCATAGCCTGATTGAACATCGCCTGTTCGACAGAGACTTTCTTATAAAGCCCCTTTTCTATCATCAATTGCCGGGCAAGCTCCGCATCCTCTGTATGGTCATGTCCTTCTCGTACCTCTCCAACAAGACGGCCGTTAAGATACACCGCCTTATGGCCCGGAGCTGGCTGGTGCTTATTACTGGTTGCCACTGCATCTCCTTACGAATGATGATTAGCCGCATGACCGCCGCTGGCCGGTTGCGGACCTCCACTAATTGGTCCGCAAAAATACACAAAATATTCCTATCAACCATGTGGCAAAAAAGTGACGAGAAACAACATCATCCTTCCACGTGCAATTCGCCACGTCTCTGTAACGGTGGGTTGATAAAAATATTCAAGCATGTCTTTCGACCAAAAATCTCGCCAATCTTTCTTTTGACGAGCATAAATGAAGTCATTTACAAGTAACGCCCCCAGCGAAATCACGATGATGACAGCCAATCCAATAGCAACGGACATATCCAGTGCGGATAAGACATTGAGGTCGTGGCTATCCCCCAAAGAGCCCGTCCATCTGATTCGTAATCATGCTTCGACAGTCAGAATGATGAGACGACGAGTGAGAAAATATCAGAGTAGAAGAACCCAATAAAAAGCCCCGCAATTGCGGGGTTTTTTGTTTGAATCGAATGTCCATTACTGTCCGAAAACGGGCAACGGTTCAATCAGCGAACGAACTTCTTGGCTATGAACCGCCACGTCGGACTGGAATTAGTTTGAGAACAAATCATATGTGATTGATGCCGCACCGGCGACTGTCCCGCCGCCGAAATTTCCGATCACAGAGAGACCTACACCCGTAGGAATGTGGATGGAATCCGGGATATTCCCGAATGTATTCTGAGCCCCTGGGCCGGCGAGGATGCGGAATATCACTCGATTTGTTCCATCTGGATAGTTTGCCTGTAACGCGACTTCGGCATTGTTTGTCGAGTAAAGCGCTGCGGTGCGAATCGTTGCTCCATTCACATTAGCTGCTTGTGTAAATACCACTTGCACCGTTCCGGTGTTTATATTTTGAGAGAAAAAACGAGAACCTAGATTTTGCTCCGCCTTTGCCAAGTTTGAGAATGACAGGCAAAGAATAAAAGAGAAGAGAAAAAGTTTGCGCATCAAATTGTTCCTTTTAATATTGTTGTAGAGAACATGATCACAGGGGGTAATAAGTCTGTCAACAGCCCGATTAATTTGGGCAATTTTCGCACATCCGCTTTTGGCCGATTGCGGACCCCCACATGAACATTGAAACCTAATGCAGCAAGGATTCATAGCGCCCAGGAGTCGCTCCGAAGGTGCGGCGAAACAAGGCGATGAAGGCGCTTACGTTGCCGTAACCCAGATCGAGGGCGATTGTCGTTACGGATTTCCCGGCAGCGAGCATCTCCAGCGATTTTAACAAGCGCACGCGCTGGCGCCATTCGGTAAAGCTGAAGCCGGTCTCTGCCACGAAGCGCCGCGTCAGGGTACGAGGGGCAATGCCTGCCCACATCGCCCATTCCTCCATTCGGCGTTCATCATCAGGCCTGTCTGACAGCGCACGAGCGATTTTCAGCAGGCGGGCGTCTTGCGGCATCGGCAGGCCAAGAAATTCCTCGGGCAGGGTGCGGATTTCATCAAGAATTACGCCAGCCAATCTGGACTGTGCCTCGTTCAGAGTATCGCCTTCCCAGGAGGCGGCCCGAGCAACCGCCTCGCGGAGAAGGCCGGAGGTCGTCATCATGCGCGGTCTGTCAGGCAAATCGGTGCAAGACGCAGCGGAAACATAGACGCTCCAACCTTCAAAAGGCCCGTGTGAACGGTGTCCATGGATAACGCCCGGAGGTATCCACACGGCCTGTGTCGCCGGCACCACCCATCGGCTGGAGTTCGTGTCCACCGACAGCAATCCTCGGGTGGCGCCGAGCAACTGTCCGCGCGAGTGATAGTGCGGGGCAGTTATTCGTTGGGCTCCCGACTGTTCAGCGACCGCCACCAATAGAGGGGAGTCTGACGACGCGCGCGCCGGCGTGATGAGGGGGGAGGGAATTTCGTGGCTCCAATTGAGTATTTTTAGGCCTCAATGAGGCACATGAGTCAATTTGTCGATCCTACAATGGGATCTCCATCACTTCAAAGGAATTTCCATGCGAGCCGAAGACCTATTGCCTGATGATCAGAATCATCTTCAATTCTCCAATGGCGCCACCATCCGCAAAGGCACCGTGGGAGCTTTTCTTGCTAACGCCAAAGTCTGGAGCGACCCGGCAACCGGATCTGCGCAGCGCCTGGCCGCCGAACATGACATCGTCGAGGCTTTGCCGGCATTGAGAGCGCTGGGGTTGTTTGACGTTCTTTCGGTGCAGGATTCTGCCTTGCAGCGTTTAATCGAAGCGCGTTGAACCGGGGGCTTCTGAAGGTAGTCCGAGCATGCACTGAAAAGCTCTGCCTTTTGCCAAGTCAGGGTGTGCTCGGAGGAACCGCCCGGCGTTTTTACGGATGACGTCGCCACATTTCTTTGGCGTGCAGGTGACAGGTGTTTGGCCACACCGACCCAGTTTCCGAATTTCACAAAGTTGTCCTGATTTTCAGCCACGCTCTCAGCCAAGCTCTCAGCCGAGCCCGAATTGTTTTCTCAGGCTGGCGTCCACGAGACCTGCGGGCATGAATCTGCGCAATATGCTCAATAAAGATGCCTGGCCTGCCGGCGTGACGCGCATGCGCCAATTGCCCAGCGCGGCATCAACGATTGTCGTAGCAACCGCATCGGGCTCGGGAGCTTCATTGGTAGCTCGAGCGACCGCAGCGGCAACAGCGCCGCGCTCACGGTCGTAGGCGGCAAGAGTGGACTTGGCTTGTGGCGAATTGCTATCCAGACTGGTTCTCGTGTATGCCGGTTCCACCAGCGTGACGCGAACGCCAAACTGCCGTACTTCATGATCCAGTGTTTCCGACAACCCTTCGATCGCGTGTTTCGACGCCGAATAGAGGCCCATGTAGGGAGCGGGAAGGAAACCAAGCACTGAACTCACGTTCACGATTCTTCCCGAGCGCTGTTCCCGCATATGCGGCAATACCTGTGCGGTGCGCATGATGCCGAAGACATTGGTCTCGAACAGAGTCATCGCTTCGACAACGTTCGTCTCTTCCACTGCGCCGAGCATATTCACTCCGGCATTGTTGACGAGTACATCGATGCGTCCGGTGCGGCCGACGATCCCGGCAATGGCATGGCGCACCGAGTCGTTGTCGCGGACATCCATTTCGACCAGGGTAACGCCAGGCAACGGCGCCGCCGTGGACAGATTGCGGACGGTGCCGAATACCTCGTTTCCCCGTCGCGCGAATTGCTCGGCGGTCACCCGGCCGATACCGGATGAGACGCCGGTCACCAATACAACTTTTGATGCTGTCATTATTTTTCCTTTTACATTCATCTGAAACACCGAAACACCGAAACACCGTGGCGTTGTACGCAATCACGAGGATGCTTGAATCGTATGCTGCGCTATTGCTTCATCTGCACTACCACCTTGCCCTTGGCACGCCCCTGTTCAAGATACGCAAGGCCATCCTTGGCTTGATCAAACGCAAACACCTTGTCGATCACTGGCCGGATTCCTCCGGTCGCGAGCAAGTCGCCGATCTGGGCAAGCTGGCGGCCATCGGGGCGGAGAAACAGGAAGGAATAGCTGGCGTCGTGCTTTTTCGCGCGGCGAATGATCTTGGCGCTCAGCAGACCGAACACGATTTTCATGAAGAAATTCATCCCGCGCGCACGGGCGAAGGCGGCGTCCGGAGGCCCAATCAGCGACACTACCTTGCTGCCGGGTTGTAGAATCGCCAGCGACTTTTCCAGCGCATCGCCCCTGATTGTGCCCAACACGGCATCGTAGCCTTGCAGCACTTGTTCCACGTGCTGCTTTTTGTAGTCCACCACCACGTCCGCACCGAGGCTGCGCACCAGGTCCACATTGACGCTGCTGGTCGTGGTTCCCACCGTCGCGCCCAAATGCTTTGCCAGTTGGATTGCGAAAGTGCCGATGCCACCAGAACCTGCCGGGATGAACACCTTTTGTCCAGGCCTGAGTTGCATGCGCTCATGCAACGCCTGCCACGAGGTGAGGCCGACCATCGGGATCGAGGCCGCCTGTACGAAGTCCAGGTTGGCAGGCTTGAGCGCGGCTGCGTATTCAGGCACGGATGCGAATTCGGCGAGGCTGCCGCCCGGAAGGTCAAAGATGCTGGCGAATACCGCGTCGCCCACCTTGAAGCGGGTCACACGGCTGCCCGTTTCCACTACGATGCCAGCCAGATCGCTACCCACTGTATGTGGCAGTTGCAACGGCATGATGGGCTTGAACATGCCCTTCGGAATCATGTAATCGATCGGATTCAGCCCGGCGGCGAGTACCTGGACGAGGATTTCGTCTGGATTGATTGCCGGCCGCGAAATGTCGGCGAACTCGACCTTGTCGAGTCCACCGTAGCTTTTCAGGACGAGTGCTTTCATCGTTTCTCTTTTTCTTTGTATGTGCGCAGGCGGGCTTCATATCCACGCGCCGCGCGTGATTAGAGCGGTCCTTGCCGGCTCTGGGTCTTCGATATGACTGCAGATCAGGCGGGTAGCAGTCGCGGTGCGACCTTGCCGGTTTGCGTATCCGCAAAGAGCGCAGCGCGCGCCGACTCGAAACGCTCGATTGCACCTGCGTCAGCCACGGCGGGCAACGTGATGCTTTCGCCCTGGTCCAGCGCCGTCATGGCGGCATCGACCATCGCTTCTGTCGGCATCACGGTATCGGGATTCAGCGCGGAGAGTGGTACGCCGGATTGGTCCCAGACCTCGGTAGCTGTCGCTGCCGGGAGGACGACCTGGACCTTGACCGCTGAGTCGGCCAGCTCTTGCTGCAGACCGCGGCTGAAGCTCAGGACAAATGCTTTTGTGCCGCTGTACACCGCGCTGATGGGTAAAGAATGCAGTGCCAGCGCGGAGGAGATATTAATAATCAAGCCTTCGTTGCGCGCTTTCAGCCCCGGCAAAACTGCGTGCGTCAAGCGCGTCATCGCGGTGATGTTCAGCGCGATCTGCGACAGAGAATCTTGCAAGGCGCTGCCGCCGATGGGCGCGAGCCGCGCGATGCCGGCGTTGTTCACCAAGACACTTACTGCCGGATTCGTCGCCAGGACTTGCGCCACACTGGCTTGGCCGTCATCCGTGGCCAGATCGGCTACCAGCGTCTCGACGCTGACGCCGTGCGCCGCAGAAATCGTCGCCGCCAGAGACTGCAGCCTATCGGCGCGCCGGGCCACCAATACCAGGTCATAGCCGCGTCTGGCGAAGCGGTCGGCGTAGACTGCGCCGATTCCCGAGGAGGCGCCGGTGATCACGGCAATTTTGCGAGTAGATGTGGACATCGTAGATCCTTAAAAAGAGAAGTGGGACTGCTGACCCTGTTAACCAGTGAACAGAGATTTAAATATGATGATCATCATATTTTAGATTAAAAAAATGACCGAAAACTCAATCGGTAGCGGGAGTAAATTGTTTCATCGTGGCTGCGCGTAGCGCCTCGGAGAGCGCCGGGTCATCGACTGCCCGCGCGATCACTGTGGTGCCGATCAAGGCTGATAGCAGAGCCATTGCCTGCTGGTGCGCCTGCGGCTGCCCCCAGTCCGGTAGCTGGCGGGCGATCAAATCGATCATCTCCTTGATATGGGCGGTCGCGGCGCGTCGTACTTCGGGAGACTGGCGCGGCATTTCCGAGGCCAGCGCCGACACCGGACAGCCGGTCTCAATGGCGCTGATATGCTCGGGCGACAAATACGCCTGCATTATTGCCTGGATCGCCTGCCCAGGCGGCGCAGCGGAGGTCACCCGAGCCGCCAGAGCAGCTGATTCGGCCCCGGCGCGATTCCAGGCCTCGGCCAGCAAGGCGTCGCGCGACTTGAAGTGCGCGTAGAACCCGCCGTGCGTCAAACCGGCTTCCTTCATGATGTCAGCCAGGCCAGTGCCCGCATAGCCGCTCCGACGGATAGCGCGCGCGGCCACCTCCACGATGCGATCGTGTGAGATCTCCTTGCGCTTCCTGCTTGCAGTTTTGGCTGATTTCGAATGCATGATGATCATCATATATCAGTTCTGTTTTTCTTGCACATGCATCCGGCTGTTGTGTGTCGCATTCAGCACACTTCCTGCAACCGTCACTCTCGCTCGCCGTTCGCCAGGATCGCCCGAAGCTGTTCTTCAAATACTTCCGGTGGCTGGCCACCCGAGATCAGATAGCGATCATTCACGATGACAGCCGGTACGCTGTTGATGCCGCGCTGGGCCCACAGCGCTTCTTCTTCCTTCACTTCCCGGGCAAACCGATCCGATCCCAGTACTTCGCTTGCTTCGACGCCATCCAGGCCGGCTTGCGTGGCAAGTTCCGCCAGCACTTTCCTGTCTGCGATGTTTTTCCCATCGGTGAAATAAGCCTTGAGCAGCACCAGCTTGAGCTCTGCTTGCCTGTTTTTTTCCTTCGCCCAGGCAAGCAGACGATGCGCGTCGAAGGTGTTGTAGACGCGGCTGTCGTCACCGCGGTTCATCGTGAAACCGACAGAAGCCGCCCTGGTCCGGATCTGTTCCCGGTTGGCGCGCGCCTGGTCGGCGCTGATGCCGTATTTTTCAGTGATGTGCTCCAGTTGCGCTTGCCCGGCGGCGGGCATGCCGGGGTTGAGCTCGAACGGATGGACGGTGAAGTCGACGTGCGTCTCCGGGCCGAGGCGTTCGAGTGCGGTATTGAGACCCGCCAGCCCGATCGCGCACCAGGGGCAGACAACGTCGGAGACGAAATCAATTTTCAGAGCATTATTCATGGAAATACCTCATGGCAATACCTCATGGCATGCACCTGTCGTCAGGTGGCGTTGATAGATGAAGATATTGTAATCGGATGCGTGAATGTCATCCGGGGAGGGCATCGCAGGGTGGTCGCTTCCGACCATGGCTATCATCAAGTTACAAGCTGTTTCCGACTTTGCAATTGCGGTCACATATGCAGGACGATATCCCGCGCATAATTGGCACCCGAACGTCGGAAGACGGTCAATATTGTCATCTATTGTTGTGCATTACACAGATCGGGAGTCCAGGCATCATGAGTCCTCAAGAAACGCAAACGCTTCAAGATTTTCTCGATCAACTGACGCAGGTGCGCGGCATCGCCAAGGATGCCCAAGCTGACGCGATGATCGCCACTGCCGTCGCCCGGCAGCCGGATGCCGCTTATTTGCTGGTACAACGCGCGCTGTTGATGGATCAGGCACTCGCCACGTCCAAGGTGCAGATCGCGTCGTTACAAAGTCAAGTGCAGGCCTTGCAATCCAGCGCGGCTCCGGCGCGCAGTTTTCTCGACGGCAATGCCTGGGGCAATGCGCCGGCGGGCGCCTGGCGTGCGGACCCAGCTCCTGCGTATGCGGCAGGTAATGCAGCTCCACCTGCGCCCGTTCAGGCACCTCCGCAATACCAGGCGCAGCCGGCTCCGGCGCCGTCCTCGGGATTCTTTGGCGGCGGCATGGGCAGCATGCTGGGTACCGTCGCTGCCACCGCCGCCGGCGTGGCGGGGGGCGCTTTCCTGTATCAGGGAATCGAGCATCTGATGAATGGCGGCAACGGAGCCGGGCTGGCGCATCAGAATGGATTGAGCGCGCCGGTGGAAAACGTCGAGAACACCACCGTCAACAACTACTACGGCGACAACACCGACAAGGGGCGTGCTCAGGACCGCGACGATAGCGGCAGTGAAGCTGCGTCCAGCAGTGATCTTGCAGATCTGAGCAACATTGATCTTGACGACAGCAGTGACAGCGGCAGCTACGACGACTCCATGGCGTAAGTGCGCGGCATGGCCGGCCGGCAATATTGACTGGAGATCAAAAAGATCCGACAAAGCCTGCGCATGCAGGCTTTGTCATTGGAGCGTAGTGCATTGATTTCTCAGATGTCCTTTGCCGGGCTGCGCCGGAGCACGACATGCGTCGCCTTTTCCGATCCGACGAATTCGATGCATTCATATCCCGCAGCGCGCAGATCCGTCCCCTCGAACAACCGCTCGCCCTGGCCCAACAGGATCGGCGAGATCGCGATATGGAGTTCATCAATAAGAGCCTCTTGAAGGTACTGCCGGATCACCCCGGCTCCTCCGCCAATGCGCACGTCCATGCCGTTCGCGGCTTCACGCGCCCGGCTCAGCGCTTCGTGAATGCCACCCGTGACGAAGTGAAACGTCGTGCCGCCTTCCATTTCGATGGACGGGCGCGCGTGATGGGTCAATACGAAGACCGGAACGTGATACGGCGGGTTGTCGCCCCACCAGCCTTTCCAGTCCCCATTCGGCCAAGGGCCTCGAACCGGTCCGAACATGTTCCTTCCCAGAATCCATGCGCCGACGTTCCTGAATCCGCGTGCGGCAAACTCATCGTCGACACCGGTCGTGCCATCCCCTGCACCGTGGATCTGCTGGAAGGTCCGTGTCGGGATGAGCCACTGATGCAAGAGCTCTCCGCCAACACCGAGCGGATGGTCGATATCCTGATTCGGCCCCGCTGCATATCCATCTATCGAGATCGTGAAGCTGTCAACTCTCACTCGTGTCATGTTGATTCTCTCCATTTGAATTGATATCTGATCGGAAGATCAAGGAGTGAAGCTCTGCGCCTCACAGACCGGCCGTTTTGTTCATCAATGCAATAACGGTAGCACAACGTGCTGCCGAAGCAAGGCCAGGAAAGTCACGTCGCCGGCCGGCAGAAATTGGTCAATGGCGGACGTTAGCGGCATCAGGTATTTTCCAGTTCCTCATGCTCCCGCGCATAGCGCGTGGGCGACAATCCGACGTGGCGGCTGAAAGCGACGCTGAATGCGCTGGCGGAACTGTAGCCGACCAGTTCCGCGACTTCGGCGACGCCGTTTTTGCTAGTGCGCAGCAGGTTCTTGGCCAGCGCCATGCGCCATGCCAGCAAGTATTCCATCGGTGCGGCGCCGACCGCGTTGCTGAAGCGTTCAAAAAACGCAGAGCGCGACAGGGCCGCTTCCTTCGCCAGTTGCGCCACCGTCCAGGGCCGGGTCGGATTGTCGTGCATGCATCGGATCGCGACCGCCAGGCGTTCGTCGGACAGGCCGCGCAACAGGCCGGGCGGGGCATCGGTTCCTGCGGTCGAGCGCAAGGCTTCGATCAGCAAAACTTCCAGCAAGCGGCTCAGGACGACTTCACGCGCCGGTCGCGCGCCCAGCGATTCTTCCGCAACCAGTTGCACCAGGGTCGCCAAGCGGCGGTCGCCGCGGATGTGCACCAGCCGCGGCAGTAGCGACACCAGCAACGCCGCGTCCGGTGAACCGAAGGTGCAATGGCCCAGCAGCATGCGCACCTCAGCCGGCGCGTCGGCAAGGCCGAGCCGGAACTCGCCGTTGGGCAGCTTGACCGGCATCGTCACCAGATCATCCGGCGTGCTGGGCGCCAGGCTGGACGTCATGAATTCATGGATGGCCGGAATCAGCACGAAATCGCCCGCCTCAAGAAGCAGGGGATCGTGGCCCTCTGCATCCAGGCGGCAGGCGCCTTCCAGGACCACGCAATAAAACGGCCGGCCCGCTTCCGAGCGCTGCACGCGCCAGCGTCCGGCGGCGCTGACGACTTTCGACAGCGAGGCCTGGGGCTGCAGCAACGCAACAATCTGGGTGAGTGGGTCGGTCATGGGTGGATGTGTTGATGGACGATTACGAATGAAAAGTGGACTTCTTATTGTAGCGAGTCCGGAGGCGGCGCGCTAAAGTCCGTGTTCACCCATCTCTCAAGGATTCCCATGAAAACCGTATTGATCACAGGCTGTTCTTCCGGCTTCGGGCTGGAGACGGCCCAATATTTTCTCGACCGCGACTGGAACATCATCGCCACCATGCGCACCCCGCGCGAAGATCTGCTGCCGCGTTCGGAGCGCCTGCGCATTCTCGCGCTCGACGTCACCGATGCGGACAGCATACGGCGCGCCGTCGAGGCCGCCGGGACGATCGACGTGCTGGTCAACAATGCCGGCATCGGTTTGTTGGGCGCGCTGGAAGGCCTGCCGATGGATAGCGTGCGCGAGATTTTCGACACCAACACTTTCGGCACCATGGCAATGATCCAGGCGGTGCTGCCGCAATTCCGCCGGCGCATGGCAGGCGTGATCGTCAACGTCACATCGAGCGTCACGCTCAAGCCGCTGCCGCTGTTGTCGGTGTACACGGCGAGCAAGGCGGCGGTCAATGCCTTCACCGAATCGCTGGCGCTGGAGCTGAAGCAATTCAATGTGCGCGTGAGCCTGGTGTTGCCGGGACGGGCGCCGTCCACCCGCTTCGGCGAGAACGCGCGGCCGCGCATGCAGGCCGGTATCCACGAAAGCTACACCGACCTGGCGCAACGCATCTTCGCCGAATGGGGAGAGCCTGCACCGGTGACCGGAGCCGGCGATGTGGCGGAAGCAGTGTGGCTCGCGGCCACCGATCCGGCTACACCGATGCGGCTGGCGGCCGGCGCCGATGCGGTGGCGTTGATGTGAGCCGCTCCCGTTGAATCGGGGAGATGGGCAAATTCCCCGGTATTATTTCCGGCACTATTTTCGGCGGACAGAATCGAAAACAGGCGGGACGGTACCGGAGAGAAGCGCCCGCGAGAGCGATTCATCCCACATCTTCCCCAATTCAGGAGACCAGCATGACCAGCAAAAACACACTTTGTCTCTGGTATGACGGCGCCGCGCTCGAGGCTGCGCAGTTCTATGCCGCGACATTTCCCGACAGCGCCGTCGGCGCGGTGCATCGCGCACCCGGCGACTATCCTTCCGGCAAGGAAGGCGATGTCCTCACGGTCGAGTTCACGGTACTCGGCATTCCCTGCATCGGCCTCAACGGCGGTGCGGCGTTCCGGCACAGCGAGGCGTTCTCGTTCCAGGTCGCCACCGACGATCAGGAAGAAACCGACCGCCTGTGGAATGCGATCGTGGGCAACGGCGGCCAGGAAAGCGCCTGCGGCTGGTGCAAGGACAAGTGGGGTTTGTCGTGGCAGATCACGCCGCGGGTGCTCACGGATGCGGTCATGGGAGCCGACAAGGCTGCGGCCAAACGTGCGTTCGAAGCCATGATGGAAATGCGAAAAATCGACGTGGCCGCGATTGAAGCAGCGGTGCGCGGCTGATCCCCGTCGCTGCAGAGAGTTGACGGAGAGGCAACGTTTCATGGCGAGCGGTGTAACAACTGTAAGGGAATGTTTACAAGCGTCCGGGGACCGAAACTATTGGGAGAGAATGCGGCTCGAACAGACGTCCATATTCCATTGCTGCGAAAGCAGCGACCTTATATTTCAAACAGGGACCTCATCATGAAAACAATCCAAAAAATCACAGTCATTTCCATCACGGTCTGCGCGCTGGCGGCGATGAGCGGTTGCAGCAACATGTCGCGACGCGACAAGAACACGGCGGTGGGCGCCGGTATCGGTGCGGTAGCCGGTGCGGTCCTGACCGGCGGCAGCGGCATCGGCACCGCAGGCGGCGCTGCAGTCGGCGGCGTCATCGGCCATCAGATCGGCAGGTAAGGCAATTTCTCTTCGGTGAAGAGCAAAAAAAGAGGACCGCGCGGTCCTCTTTTTTTTGCCTCAATCCGGTTGCACCGGCGTCGCCGCAGTTTTCCCGACCACCGTCGTCCATGGCCGCACCTGCCATTGCGTCACCACGCCGTTGAGGACGTAGGGATCCTTCCTGGCGAAATTCTCGGCAACTTCCGGGGAGTCGCCGGTGAACAACAACAGGGCTTCGTCTTCCGGATCGGCCAGCGCACCGCCGAGGATCAGTTCACCGCGCGCGCTGGCTTCCCAGGCATAGCCGAGGTGCTCGCTGCGGAACGGTTGTTTGGCGGTCTTGCTGTCTTTGACGAAGCGATAAAACAAGGCGTAGTGCATGGCAACCTCTTTTCGATGATGAAGGTGAATAACGCAAATTGTACGCCGACATCAAACTGACATCGAGCTGACATCGGGCCGGCATTCGGCCCACTTCCAGCATGCTCCAAGCGTGCTTCAGCGCCCCTTTCCGGGCTGTGTTCCTGGTTGCAGTTTCAATAGGCGTCGGGTAACATCATTCGTCCGTCATGCCGGAAGAATCAAAGAAATAACCGGCGGCGGCATCGCATTTGCACGACATCGCGTTGTTGGTCTGTGGCAATAAAAAATAAACGCCCGCAAGCCGCACAAAAGAATACGTAATCAGTACACGGTGCACATGAAGGGGGCCGTATTTCAGTCATTCTTACCGCCGGGGGAACGGTGATCCGCCGACGCTTCGCCAGCATCGTCTGTGCATGCAGCATGTTGTTCATCACATGCGCCACAGACACGGCCCAGGCAGCCGGTCCCGATTGCTCCCGCCCTTATACGCTTGCTCTGCACGACCACGGCCTGTTGTACTCCGCCGATACCGATACCGGCATCGACAAGGACTTCGCCGATGAGCTGATCCGCCGCAGCGGCTGCAAAGTCGGCGTCAGCCTGATGTCGCGCGCACGTATCTGGCAACTGATCGAATCGGGCGCGCTCGACTTCAGCCTGTCCGGCATCGCCAGCTCGGAGCGTCGCGGCTTCGCCTCTTTTGCCTGGTACTTCAGCAACAAGTATTACTTGCTAGTGCGCAAGGATGCCGGCATGCGTCAACTGGTCGAGTTCGAACGCAGCGAGACCTTCCGGCTCGGCGTGATCCGCAGTTTCCGCTATAGCGCCTCGGCTAATCGCCTGGTCGACAAGCTGACGGCCGCCAACCGTGTGACCCAGGCCGGCGGTCTCGATCCGCTGTACAAGGCGCTGATGGCCAATCGTATCCAGGGCATGATCATGGAGCCGTTCGACTATCCGGTGGTGGAAGAGAAGCACATTCGCGACGTTACTGCGATCATCGAATTCAACGACCCTTCGGTCCCGCACGGCTTGATCATGTCGAACAAGGCCTTGCCTCCCGGTGAGCGCGACAAGTGGCGTACACTGGTTGACGAGATGCGCGCCGACGGCACCATCCGCCGCATTTTCGAAAAATATTTCCCGCCCGCGCTGGCGGCATCGATGGTCGATTTCAAGGCGGAGCCGTGAACTGGATACGGCAGATCCTGCTGCCCTTGACGATCCTGGTCGCCGGCCTGTGCGTGACCTGGCTGGCCTGGGACCACGAGCGCGATGCCTCGCAGAAAGAGCTGCGTGCGCAATTCGATTTTTCCCTGCGCGAGGCGGTCAGCCGCGTCGAGCAGCGCGTCTCCAGCTATGAACAGATGCTGCACGGCGTGCAAGGCCTGTTCACCGCCAGCGGGAAATTCGATCGGGTGGCGCTGCACGACTATGTCGCGTCGTTGAACCTCGATGCCAATTTTTCCGGCATCCAGGCCATCGGTGCGGAAGAGTGGATTACCAGCGCCGACAAGACCGCGCACATTGCGCGCATGCACGAACTGGGTTTCACCGACTACGCCATCCGTCCCGCTGGCGAGCGTCCCGACTATGCGCCGATCGTGATGCGCGAACCCTACGTCGGCCGCAATCGCGTGGCCTTCGGCTTCGATCCCTGGGCCGAAGCCAATCGCCGCCTAGCCATGGAAAAAGCGCGCGACTCAGGCATGGCGGCAATTTCCGGCAAGGTCAAGCTGGATCTCGACGCCGACGGCCAGGGTCAGCCGAGCTTTGTCATGTATTTGCCGATCTACGCGCGCGGCATGCCGCAATCGACCATCGCCGAGCGCCGCGCCAACCTGATCGGCTGGGTGCACGCCTCGTTCCGCATGAGCGACGTAGTCGCCAGCCTGTACGGCGAGCAGCCGATGGGTGTCGCGTTCGCGATCTATGATGGCGTCGAACCGTCGACCGAGGCCTTGCTCTATCAATCGGCAGTCGGCCTCGACAACAAGAAACCGACACTGATCAGCGCGACCGAGTACCTCGTGGTGGCCGGCCACAACTGGACGCTGTCCATGAACACGCTCGACGACTTCACCACCCGTTTCGGCCGCAACGCCGAAGTGCAGACCGCCCTGACCGGCGTCGGCCTGAGCATGTTGCTGGCATTGCTGGCCTGGCTGCTGATGTCGAGCCGGCGCCGCGCACTTCGCCTGGCCAACAAGATGACCAGCGAACTGCGCGCCAGCGAAGAACAGTTCCGCGCCATCGCCGACTGCACCGTCAACTGGGAAGTATGGTGGGGCCTGGACGGCAAGCCGCGCTGGATCAATCCGTCGGTGTTCCATTACACCGGCTATACGGTTGAAGAGTGCATGGCGATGCGGAACTTCAGGACGCAGTTCATTTATCCGGAAGACCTGCCGCGTGTGGCGCCCGAACTCGACAAGGGCTTGCTCGGCGAACGCGGCGACGATCTGGAATTCCGCTGCATTCGCAAGGACGGTTCACTGTTCTGGCTGTCGGTATCGTGGCTGCCGATCACCGACGCCAATGGCGTCTTCACGGGTTTCCGCACCAGCGGTCGCGACATCACCGAACGCAAACAAGCCGAAGCCGAACTGCGCATCGCTGCGGTGGCTTTTGATTCGCTCGAAGGCATGATGGTCACCGACGCCGACGGCAAGATCCTGCGCGTGAACCAGGCCTTCACCAAGATTACCGGTTACGACGTTGAGGACGTCATCGGCAAGACGCCGCGCCTGCTGCGCTCGGACCGTCACAGCCCGGCCTTCCATCGGGCCATCTGGGAAAGCGTGCGCCACTCCGGCGGCTGGCAGGGGGAAATATGGAACCGCCGCAAGAACGGCCAGGTTTATCCCGAATGGCTGACCATCTCGGCGGTGAAGAGCGACGACGGTGTCGTCACACATTACGTCGGCACCCATCACGACATCACCGAACGCAAGATCGCCGAAGAGCGCATCAAGGAGCTGGCCTTCTTCGACGCTCTCACGCGCCTGCCCAATCGCACACTGCTGCTCGACCGCCTCAAGCAGGCGATCGCGGCCAGCACGCGCAACAAGACCAGCAGCGCCTTGCTGTTCATCGATCTCGATCATTTCAAGACGCTCAACGACACGCTCGGCCATGACAAGGGAGACCTGTTGCTCAAGCAGGTCGCACAGCGGCTGGCGGCGAGCGTGCGCGCCAACGACACGGTGGCGCGCGTTGGTGGGGATGAGTTCGTGGTGGTGCTGGAAAGCCTGCATCGCAATCCGCAGGAAGCCGCCAGCCAGACCAAGTCCATCGGCGAGAAGATCCTCAGCGTGCTCGACTCTCCCTATGAACTGGGCGAGGTCGAATACCGCACTACCGCCAGCGTCGGCGCCACAGTATTCCGCGGTCGCCAGGCCTCGATCGACGAACTGCTCAAGCAGGCCGACCTGGCGATGTACAAGTCCAAGGAAACCGGCCGCAACGCCATGAGCTTCTTCGATCCTGCGATGCAGACCGTGGTGCTGGAACGCGCCGCGCTCGAAGCCGGCCTGCGCAAGGCCATCGACGGCGGCCAGCTGGTGTTGCACTACCAGGCGCAGGTGGTCGACGGCGGCCGCGTGACCGGCGCCGAAGTGCTGGTGCGCTGGCAGCATCCGCAGCGCGGCACGGTGCCGCCGTCGGAATTCATTCCGCTGGCCGAAGAGACCGGCCTGATCCTTTCGCTCGGCAACTGGGTCATGGAAACCGCCTGCACGCAGCTGGCGCGCTGGGCCCAGCGCGCCGATACCTCGCACCTGAGCATCGCCGTCAACGTCAGTGCGCAGCAATTCCGCGAAGCCGATTTCGTCGCGACCGTATGCGGCATCATCGAACGTACCGGCGCCAATCCGAAACGCCTCAAGCTCGAGTTGACCGAGAGCCTGCTGGTCGACAACGTCGAAGACATCATCCAGAAGATGTATGCGCTCAAGGCCAAGGGCGTCGAGTTCTCGCTCGATGACTTCGGCATCGGCTATTCGTCTTTGTCCTATCTCAAACGCTTGCCGCTGAATCAGCTTAAAATCGACCAGTCGTTTGTGCGCGATGTCCTGATCGACCCCAACGATGCCTCCATCGCCAAGACCATCGTCGCACTCGCGCAAAGTCTCGGCCTGGGTGTCATCGCCGAGGGTGTCGAGACCGACGCGCAGCGCGATTTCCTGGCCGATGCAGGATGCCACGCCTACCAGGGCTACTTCTTCTGCCGGCCGCTGCCGCTGGACGGGTTCGAGCAATTCGTCCAGGCCTTCGATCCGATTCTCGATATGGAGTAACCACATGTCCGCTGCTTCCAAGATTGCCGATTTCCCCATCAACGCCAAGTGGGCGGCGCAGCATCCCGAACGCATCCAGTTGTATTCGCTACCGACGCCCAACGGCGTCAAGGTCTCGATCATGCTGGAAGAAACCGGCCTGGCCTACGAGCCGCACCTGGTCAGCTTCGACAGCAACGACCAGTTCTCGCCGGAATTCCTGTCGCTCAATCCGAACAACAAGATCCCGGCGATCATCGATCCCGACGGTCCGGGCGGCAAGCCGCTCGCGCTGTTCGAATCGGGCGCGATCCTGATCTACCTGGCCGAGAAAACCGGCAAGTTCCTGCCGCAGGATCCGGCCGCGCGCTACCAGGCCATCCAGTGGGTGATGTTCCAGATGGGCGGCATCGGTCCGATGTTCGGCCAGCTCGGCTTCTTCCATCGCTTCGCCGGCAAGGAATACGAAGACAAGCGTCCGCGCGACCGCTACGTCGCCGAATCACGCCGCCTGCTTGGCGTGCTCGACCAGCGCCTGACGGATCGCGAATGGGTGATGGGCGAGTACGGCATCGCCGACATCGCGATCTTCCCGTGGGTGCGCAACCTGGTCGGCTTCTACGAAGCGGGTGAGCTGGTCGGTTTTCAGGACTTCAAGAACATCCGGCGCACGCTCGATGCCTTCGTCGCACGTCCGGCGGTGATCAAGGGCCTGACGATTCCGGCGCGCGGCTGAGCGCGGCAAGAAGATCGCCGCAGCATGCTTCAGGAAGTGAACCATGTCCTTTGACGGACGCCTGCTGGCCGGCGTCAGCGTGTTGGCGGCGGTGATCGAGCGCGGCACCTTTGCGCGCGCAGCCGAGGCGCTCAACATGTCGGACTCCGGCGTCAGCCGCGCTATCGCCCGGCTGGAGGCGCGCGTCGGCGTTCGCTTGCTGGACCGCACCACGCGTTCGATGAGCCTGACCGACGAAGGCCGGCGTTTCTACGAACAAGTGGCGCCGCTGCTGGCGGGCATCGAAGAAGCCGCCATCGACGCCTCCGGTTCGGCCAGCGCCGTGCGCGGCCGCCTGCGCGTCGATCTCGATCCGTTCTTCTCGCGTCTGCTGCTGGCTTCGCATCTCGGCGCTTTCCTCGAAAAATATCCCGACCTGACGCTGGAACTGACCACGCGCGAGCATTTCGGCGACCTGGTGGCTGACGGCATTGACGTCGCCATCCGCTTCGGCAAGCCGCCCACCTCGACCACGGTGGCGCGCAAGCTGCTGGAGACGCGCATCCTCACGGTGGCCTCGCCGGCCTACCTCGCCAAACACGGCAGGCCGTCGCATCCGTCCGAGCTGGTCAACCATCAGTGCATCCATTTCCGCGATCCGATCACGGGTCGGCCGTACGAATGGGTGTTTCAGAAGGGACGCAAGGTGGTCGAAGTGGCTCCGCCGGGGCGGCTCATTCTCAACGACTCCGGCACCATGCTGCTGGCCTGCAGTTCCGGCGCCGGCATCGCCCAGATCCTGGCGCTGGGTACGCAGAACGTATTGAAGCAGGGGCAGCTGGTGGAGATTTTCCCGGACTGGCCGGACGAACGCTTTCCGCTTTACGCGCTGCATCCTTCGCGGCACAGGCCACCCGCCAAAGTGCGCGCCTTCATCGACTTCGTACTTGAGGCGGTAGGCTGATTCATTTTTGATGATGCATTAATGACAATGGAAAAGAGGGTTTCACAGACCCTCGGGCGCCTCCTCCGGACAGGAGGATTCAAGTATAATTTTCGCGCGATTTCTCTATAAGAAAAAGAACCTGTATCGCGGTGACCCGGTCTGACCGGTCACGACCATCGTCTTGTTATTCCTTGTCCCCCAACATCACCGACGGAGCACAACGTGCCACGTTTTCCCTTGCCAGCTGGACAACGCATCGATGCAAAACCCACACGCGCCGCCGGCGCCATTTCCGGACTGCCGCTGCCGCCGGGACCGCTGATCGGTTTCGGTGTCGCGATCCTCGCGGTGATCCTGATCTCCTTTTTTTCCTATCGCGCGCAGGAAGTGCGCGCCCGCACCGCCGAACTGGTGTCGCACACCATCGAAGTGCGTGAGCAGCTGCAGTCGCTGGTGTCCATACTCAAGGATGCGGAAACCGGCCAGCGCGGCTTCCTGCTGACCAGCAGCGAAAATTACCTGCTGCCGTACACCAATGCCAAGGCGGCGTTGCCGGGTCAGCTGAAGCGTTTGCGCAGCCTCATCAGCGACAATCCGGAACAGGTCCAGCGTCTTGATTCCGCCGCCTTGATGGCGCAGGACAAGATGGACGAGCTGGCCGAGAGCATCGAGCTGCAGCGCACGCTCGGCGCGGAAGCGGCGCTGGCAGTGGTGCGCACCAACCGCGGCAAGATGGCGATGGACCGCCTGCGCGCCATCACCGACGAGATGGAGCTGCATGAGCGCAACCTGCTCGTCAATCGCCAGGAAGAGTGGCGCGATGCGGTGGTGCTTGCTTCCATGGTCACCTGGATCGGCTCGGGCGTGCTGCTGGTATTGATCGTGGCGGCCGCCGTCATGACGTCGCGCGACTACCGTGCGCGCGAGCGCCAGGTGTGGATCCGCGCCGGCCAGATCGGGCTGGCCAGACGACTGCAGGGCGAGCAGCGGCTTGACGTGCTGGGCGACAACGCGCTGGCTTTCCTGGCCGACTATCTGGGCGCGCAGGTCGGGGCGATCTACATCCATAACGACGCCGACGCGTTCCGCCGTTTCGGTTCTTACGCCATCGGCGCGGGCTCCGGCCACGCTGTGCTGCAGCCCGGCGACGGCCTGCTGGGCCAAGCCGCAAAAAGCAATCGTGTGGTACATGTACGCGAGGTGCCGGATGGTTACCTGCCGGTCACCTCCAGCCTCGGCGCCAGCAAGTCGCGCGAGCTGCTGATTGCACCGGCCAGTGTCGACGGCGCGGTGCAGGCGGTGATCGAGTTGGGCTTCTTCCGTCCGCTGCATGCGGCCGAAGTGGAGTTGCTGGAACGTACGGCGGAACTGATCGCCGTCTCCGTGCGTTCCGCCAAGGACCGCACGCGGCTGGAAGAACTGCTGGAAGAAACCCAGCGCCAGGCGGAGGAATTGCAGGCGCAGGAAGAAGAACTGCGCGTCAATAACGAAGAGCTGGAAGAACAAAGCCAGGCGCTCAAGGCCTCGCAGGCGCGCCTGGAAACCCAGCAAAGCGAACTGGAGGAAACCAACGCCCAGCTGGAAGAGCAGGCGCAGCAGCTGGAAGCGCAGAAGGATGACCTGTCCAAGGCGCAGACCGTCCTGGTGGAGAAGGCGTCCGAACTGGAGCGGTCCAATCAGTATAAAAGCGAATTCCTCGCCAACATGAGCCACGAGTTGCGCACGCCGCTCAATTCGACATTGATCCTGGCCAAGCTGCTGGCCGACAACAAGGGCGGCAACCTGACCGACGAGCAGGTGCGTTTTGCCCAGACCATTTCCTCGGCCGGCAACGACCTGCTGGCGCTGATCAACGACATCCTCGACTTGTCGAAGATGGAGGCCGGCAAGATCGAGATCGTCGCCGAGCAGGTGCGGATGCAGAAGCTGACCGACGAACTGACCGCGACCTTCCAGCCGACCGCGCAGCAAAAGAACCTGTCGCTGCGCACCATCGTCGAAGCCGGAACGCCGGAGCACATCGTCACCGACGCCCAGCGCCTCGGCCAGATCCTCAAGAACCTGTTGTCCAACGCGGTCAAGTTCACCGACAAGGGCGAGGTCACGCTGACGATTTATCCGAACGCCGAAGGCCGTGTGGCATTCTCGGTGCGCGACACCGGCATCGGCATCGCCGACGATCAGCAGCAGTTCATCTTCGAGGCATTCCGCCAGGCCGACGGCAGCACGCATCGCAAATACGGCGGCACCGGCCTCGGCCTGTCGATCTCGCGCGACCTCGCACGCATCCTCGGCGGCGACATCCAGGTGCAGAGCCGCTTGGGCGAAGGCAGTATCTTCACGCTGACCTTGCCGCTGGCATATTCGCCGGAAGCTTCCAACCTGACGCTGCCGATGACCGGCGACGCCGGCGTCGCGGCGATGCCACCGCCTGCGCCGGCGTCATCGGTGATTTCGGCCGCACGCGCTTCGCTGGCCGCGACCGCTGCACCCGATGTGAGCGTACCTTCCCGCACGGCGACTGGCCTGCAGCCGATCGCCATCGATGACGATCGCAATCGCATCAAACCGGCTTCCCGCCTGATCCTGGTGATCGAGGATGACACCGCGTTTGCGCTGATTCTGCGCGACCTGGCGCATGAGATGGGCTTCCAATGCATCATCACGCACTCCGCCAACGAAGGCGTGGCTGCCGCCGATCTGTATCATCCGAGCGCGATCCTGCTCGACATGAACCTGCCCGACTTCTCCGGCCTCGGCGTGCTCGACCAGATCAAGCGCAATCCGCACACGCGCCATATTCCGGTGCATGTGGTGTCGGTTGCCGACTACATCCAGGAAGCCATGGAGCGCGGCGCCGTCGGCTACGCCCTGAAACCGGTCCAGCGCGAACAGCTGATCGACGCCTTCCGCAAGCTGGAGGCCAAATTCTCGCAAAGCCTGCATCACGTGCTGGTGGTCGAGGACGATGCGCGCCAGCGCGACAGCATCCGCCAGTTGCTGGGCAACGACGACGTGAACATCGTCGGCGTCGAGACGGCGGCGAAGGCGCTCGAACAATTGCGTACCACCACCTTTGACTGCATGGTGATGGACCTCAACCTGCCCGACCTGAGCGGCTACGAGCTGCTGGAAAAGATGGCGCAACAGGAGGACGTCGCTTTCCCGCCCGTGATCGTCTATACCGGCCGTTCGCTGACCGGCGAAGAAGAGCAGGGCCTGCGCCGTTTCTCGCGCTCCATCATCATCAAGGACGCGCGTTCGCCCGAGCGCCTGCTCGACGAAGTGACGCTGTTCCTGCATCAGGTCGAAACCACATTGCCGGCCGAAAGCCAGCGCCTGCTGAAGGTGGCGCGCGACCGTGAAGCGGTGTTCCAGGGGCGGCGCGTACTGGTGGTCGAAGACGATGTGCGCAACATCTTCGCGCTGTCCAGCGTGCTCGAGCCCAAAGGCATGAAGGTCGAGATCGCGCGCAACGGCATCGAGGCGCTGGAAGCGCTCAAGCGCAGCCAGGCATCGGGTGCGCAACGTATCGACCTGGTGCTGATGGACATCATGATGCCGGAGATGGACGGCATGACCGCAATGCGCGAGATCCGCCGCCAGCCAGAATGGAAGAAACTGCCGATCATCGCCCTGACCGCCAAGGCCATGAAGGACGACCAGGAAAAATGCCTGGCCGCCGGCGCCAACGACTACATCGCCAAGCCGCTCGACGTCGAAAAACTGCTGTCGCTGGTGCGCGTCTGGATGCCGAAATGAGCGCCCCTGGGACCGTCATGAACATGGATTGCTGAGCACAGGATGCCGACACCGACACGCCACTTCGATATCGAGATGCAGTTGCTGCTGGACGCCATTTATCTCAAGTATCACTGCGACTTTCGCGGTTACGCCGCAGCGTCGATCAAGCGCCGCCTGGTGACGGCGATGGGTCACTTCCGTTGCGCGACCCTGTCGCAGTTGCAGGACAAGGTGCTGAACGATCCGGAAGTATTTCCGGCGCTGATGGAATACCTGACGGTGCAGGTCAGCGAGATGTTCCGCGATCCGGGCTATTTCCGTTCGCTGCGCGAAAAGGTGGTGCCGCTGCTGCGCACCTATCCGTCGCTGAAAATCTGGGTGGCCGGCTGCAGCGCCGGCGAAGAAGTTTATTCACTGGCGATCCTGCTGCGCGAAGAGGGCTTGCTGGAACGTTCGCTGATCTACGCCACCGACATCAATCAGACCGCGCTGCAAAAGGCCGAAGCCGGTGTCTACGAACTCGACCGGATTGCCGGCTTCACCAGCAATCACCAGAAGTCGGGTGCGCGCACCTCGCTGTCGGACTACTACACGGCGGCATACGATCGCGCCGTGTTCGACAAGTCGCTGCGCCAGTACATCGTGTTTTCCGACCATAGCCTGGCGACCGACAGCGTGTTCGCCGAGATGCACCTGGTATCGTGCCGCAACGTGCTGATCTATTTCAACCGCCAGCTGCAGGAGCGCGCGCTCGGCTTGTTCCGCGAGTCGCTGTGCCGCAAGGGCTTCCTCGGACTCGGTTCGAAGGAGTCGCTGCGTTTTTCCGAGCATGCGGCGGCCTTCGACGACGTGGTGCGCGAGGATCGCATCTTCCAGAAAAAGAACACGCTATGAACGCCATCGCCTCTCTTGACGGCCGTATCGATGCGGTCGTGATCGGCACCTCGGCCGGCGGCGTCGACGCCTTGTCGGTCTTGCTGCCTGCCCTGCCGGGAAGCAGCAAGGCGGCGGTGTTCGTGGTGCTGCATCTGCCGCGCGACCGGCCCAGCCTGCTGGTCGACATCTTCGCGCCCAAGTGCCGCATGGCCGTGCGCGAGGCATCCGACAAGGAGCCGGTCGAGGCCGGCACGATATACTTCGCTCCGCCCGACTATCATCTGCTGATTGATGCAGGTCCGCAGCTGGCGCTGTCGTCGGACGAGCCGGTCAATTTTTCGCGGCCGGCAATCGACGTGCTGTTCGAGTCCGCCGCCGACGAATACGGCGAACGCCTGCTCGGCATCGTGCTGACCGGCGGCAACCAGGACGGCGCGGCCGGGCTGCAGGCGATCCGCGCGGCCGGCGGCATGACCGTGGTGCAGGAGCCGGAAACCGCCCATGTGCGCTACATGCCCGAACTGGCCTTGCAGCAAGGCGAAGTGGATTACGTATTGACGTTGGAACAGATTGCCGCGTTACTGGGAACGCTGCAAGGGAAGATAAAAAAATGAACGATCACAACAAGAAAACCATATTGCCCCGCGTGAAGTTTCTCCTCGTCGACGATCTCGACGAAAACCTGCTTGCCTTGTCCGCGCTGCTCAAACGCGACGACGTCGAACTGCTGCAGGCGCGGTCCGGCTTTGAAGCGCTGGAATACCTGCTGGTGCACGACGTTGCGCTGGCCTTCATCGATGTGCAGATGCCGGACATGGATGGTTTCGAGCTGGCCGAACTGATCCGCGGCAGCGAGCGCACGCGCAATGTGCCGCTGATCTTCGTCACCGCCGGCGCGCGCGATGAACGCCGCATGTTCAAGGGGTATGAAAGCGGTGCGGTTGACTTTCTCTACAAGCCGATCGAGCCGCATATCCTGCAGAACAAGGCCGAGGTGTTCTTCCAGCTGTATCGCCAGAAACAGCAGCTGGCGCTGGAGCTGCGCGAGCGTACCGAGACCTTGCGCCTCAATGAAATGTTCGTCGCCATCCTGGGGCATGACTTGCGCAATCCGCTCGGCGCGGTACTGACGGCGGCCACGCTGATCCAGCGCGCGTACAAGGAAGACGTCGCGCAGAAGGCCAGCATGCAGATCATCAACAGCGGCAAGCGCATGGGACGACTGATCGACGGCATGCTCGACCTGGCGCGGGCGCGCCTGGCGGGCGGCATTCCGTTGACGCGCCAGCCGGTCAGCCTGGATGAGGTCATGCAGCGTGTGGTGCAGGAGCACCAAGCAGCCTTCCCGGAGAGCCGCATCGAGTTGCAGATCGACGGCAATCCGGCCGGTCACTGGGATCCCGATCGCCTCAGCCAGGTGGCGGCCAATCTGCTGGGCAACGCCATCCGGCATGGCAAGCCCGGCGAAACGGTGCTGGTTCTGCTGGATGGCAACGCGCCGGAGCAGGCGACATTCTCGGTGGTGAACGCCGGCAGTATTGCGCCCGAGGTGCTGCCCGGCATTTTCGATCCGTTCCGCAGCGGCGCACCGTACAACGGCCACAATGAGGGGCTCGGACTCGGCCTGTACATCGTCCAGCAGATCGTGCACGCGCACCAGGGCGAGATCGACGTGCAATCCGGTTCGGGCGACAAGACCGTCTTCACGGTGACGATTCCACGTCAGCCGCGCTGACCGGAAAACGGCGCTGCGGGTTTGCCGGCCGTGCAATGCGGCCGGCGAGCGCCGATCTGTTGACCCGTTGACCCGTTGATCTGTTGATCTGTTCCACCGTGTATCAAGTCAAATGCGGCCCGGCCGCTTTTTCCCCAGAGCGTGAATCCCTATAGTGCATTCCAAGGCAACGCGAGATCACCCCGATCCGCACGCCGAAACCATGCCTCGCGGTCAATCACTCTTGAAGGAAACCATCATGTCTTATCAACCAAAAACCATCGTCATCACCGGCGCCTCCAGCGGCATCGGCTTTGCTCTGGCGCAAGCCTATCTGAAGCGCGGCGACTACGTCATCGGCAATGCTCGCACCGAAGAACGCCTCCAGGCTGCAGCCGCCCGGTTCGAAAATGCCGCCAACTTCTTTGGCGTCGCAGGCGACATCGCGCTGCCTGCAACTGCGGCAAAAATCTTCGCGGAAGCAGCGGATCGTTTCGGCAAGGTCGACGTGCTGATCAACAACGCCGGCATCTTCATCGCCAAGCCCACCGCCGACTATACCGAGCAAGATGTCGACAGCATCGTCAGCACCAACCTGAAGGGCTTCTTCTACATCACCCAGCAAGCGGTGCGCCACATGGTCGAACATCGCAGCGGCCATATCGTCAACATCACCGCCAGCATCGCAATGCAGCCGACGACGACCGTCCCTGCGCTGTTGCCGGTGCTGATCAAGGGCGGACTCAACCAGGCCACGCGCGCACTCGCGCTGGAACTGGCGGCGCACAACGTCAAGGTCAACGCGGTCGCCCCCGGCATCATCGAGACGCCGCTGCATGCGCCCGGCAGCCATGATTTCCTCAAGGCCCTGCAGCCTACCGGCCAGATCGGCCAAGTGGAAGATATCGTCGGCGCGGTGCAATACCTGACCGATTCCAGCTTCACCACCGGCGCGATCTTGCCGGTGGACGGCGGCGCCAGTTCCGGTCGCTGGTAATGCCTGGATGCTAACGCCTGGATGCTAACGCTGCAGCTTCTCCATCATGAAGTCGACGAAGGCGCGTACGCGCGACGACATGTGGCGGGCATGCGGATACAGCATCACGAAGGGGCGGGTGACGCCGCCGTGTTCGGGCAGCACTTCGACCAGGCTGCCTGAGCGCAGGTCTTCGGCGACCACGAAGCGATAGGTCTGGAACAGCCCGGCGCCGGCGCGCGCCAGCGTGACGCCGCCGAGCACGTCTTCGGCGCAGCCGTAGTTGCCGCTGGTCGGCACGTCGAGGTCGGCGCCTTCGTGGCGCAAGGTCCACGGCAGGCGACGGCCGTTGCTGGGGAGGTCGAACTGGATGCAGTCGTGCGCCTGCAGTTCGTCGATGGTGCGCGGCGTGCCGGCCCGGCGCAGGTAGTCCGGGCTGGCGACGATCACCAGCTCGGCGTCTTCCAGCGTGCGTGCGATCAGGCTCGAATCGTCCGGCGCCTTGCCGCGCACCGACAGGTCATAGGCGTCATCGGCAAAGTCGACGTTGCGGTTGCTGATGTGGGTCTCGACGGCAACCTCGGGATAGCGCGCACGAAATTCCGGCAGGATCGGCAGCACGCGGTAATGGGCATACGGGGTCGGCAGGCTGATGCGCAGCGTGCCGGCCGGCTTTCCATGCAGCCCGCTGACGCGGCGTTCTGCTTCGATCAGCGTGGACAGCGCTTCGCGGCATTGCTCGAAGTACAGCTGGCCTTCTTCGGTCAGGCGGATCTGGCGCGTGGTGCGTACAAACAGCCGCACGCCGAGGCGTTCTTCCAGGCGCGATACCGAGCGGCTGACCGCTGCCGGCGTCACGCTGGCGGCCACGGCGGCGGCGCTGAAGCTGCTCAGTTCTGCAGCCAGGCAAAACAACTCGATGCTGCCGACCTGGAGATCGTCGAAGGGGCGCCTTGTGCCGGTTTTCATGCGGTGTCCTGTGTAGAGATATTTTTATGATGGCGTAGTCCGGATGGTAAACCAATTGCCGTCCGGCCACCGCAGGCCGGCAGCATGAACATGGCGGGCGTCGTATCATCGGCCCACGCCGATCGTGCTGAACAGAATGAACCAGACCAATGAGGAATCCATGTCCCTGAATCGCTTTTCGTCACTCGACCGCTTTTCGCGCTACCGCCTGCTCGACCAGGCCACGCCGGTGCAGAAACTCGCGAACCTGCACCGCCTGTTGCCGGAGACGGCGGCGGTCAACATCTTCGTCAAGCGCGACGACCTGATGTCGCTCGGCGGCGGCGGCAACAAGCTGCGCAAGCTGGAGTTCCTGATCGGCGCCGCGCTGGCCGAAGGCGCCGACACGCTGGTGACCGTCGGCGGCCTGCAATCGAATCACGCCCGCCTGACGGCAGCCGCGGCGGCGAAGGCTGGCCTGCATTGCGAGATCGTCCTCGGCCGGCTGGTGCCGCGCACCAACGAAGAATATGCGCTGGGCGGCAACGTCCTGCTCAATGACATCTTCGGCGCACGCGTCGAGATCGCGCCTGACGGCGCTGCGCCCATCGTGCGTGCGCGCGAACGTGTCGCCGAGCTGATCGCGGCCGGACGCAAGCCTTACCTGATCCCGACCGGCGGCTCGACCGCGGTGGGCAGCCTGGGCTACGTCGCCGGCGCGGAAGAACTGCTGCTGCAGGGCGAAGCGCTGGGCGTGCAGTTCGACGGCATCGTGGTTCCCAACGGCAGTTCGGCCACGCACGCCGGTCTGGCCGCGGGGCTGGTGCACGCCGGCAAATCGGCGGCGCTGGTGCAGGCCTACAGCACGCTGGCGGAGGCGGCGACGGCGCAGGCGACCACGCTGACGCTGGTGCGCGAGACGCTGGCGCTGCTGGGAGACCAGGCCGTGGTGGCCGACGCCGACATCCTGATGGATGGCAGCCAGCGCGGGCCGGCTTACGGCGTCGCCACCGAGGCAATGCGGGAAGCCTTGCTGGCTCTCGCGCGCACCGAAGGCATCCTGCTCGACCCGGTGTATTCGGGCAAGGCCTTTGCCGGCATGTTGGCGGCGATCAGGGCAGGGCGCTACCAGTCGGGCGCCAATATCCTGTTTGTGATGACCGGCGGCACGCCGGCGCTGTACGCGTATCGCGACGCGCTGCAGCCGGCTTGATTAAAAAATTTCCCGTCGGAAATTTCATCGGCATTGCGGGCATGGCAATCAAGGTTGCCGTGCCCGATTTCACTTCTTCCTCCCGTCCTTGCCTCTGGTTTCCGCAAGGCATCTCCGACGCGCTTTTGCTATCTGCCGTACAATTCGTTGTGCGCTGCAAGATGCGCTCAACGCCAGCACCCACGCGCATAGACATGCAATTCGATGTGGCGCTGCAGCCTGAAATTACCAGAAATATCCCATGGAACAACTTGTCGTCTACATCATCCCGCTGTTCCTCGTGCTGATCTGCGCGGAGCTCGCCTACGGCTATTTCCGTGGCCGCAATACCTATCGCCTCAACGACGCCATCAGCAGCCTGAGCCAGGGCCTGATCGGGCAACTGGTGGGGCTGGTGACGCAATTGTTCCAGATCGGTTTTTATACCTTCGCCTATCGCTTCGTCGCGATCGTGCCGCATGCCCGTTTCTGGCACGGCGCGGCCGGATGGATTGCGGCGATCCTGCTGTTCGATTTCTTCGACTACTGGCTGCACCGCATGGGCCACGAAAACGCCGTGATGTGGGCCGCGCACGCAGTGCATCACCAGAGCCAGGATTTCAACCTGTCAACGGCGCTGCGCCAGGAAAGCACCGTTATCCTGATCGGCTGGCTGTTCTACCTGCCGATGGCGGTGCTGGGAGTGCCGCCTGAACAGTTCGCCATTGCCGGCCTGATCGTGCTGGTGTATCAGTTCTGGATCCACACCGAACATGTGGGCAAGCTCGGCTGGTTCGACAAGGTTTTTTCCTCGCCGTCGAATCATCGCGTGCATCACGCGGTCAACGACCAGTACCTCGACAAGAACTACGGCGGCATGCTGGTGATCTGGGACCGGATGTTCGGCACCTTCGCGGAAGAGAAAGAAGCCTGCGTCTACGGCACGCGCACGCCGCTCAAGAGTTGGGATCCGCTGTGGGCCGTGACCAGCGGTTACTGGCAACTGGCGCAGACCGCAGCGCGTCTGCCGCGCTGGCAGGACAAGCTCAAGCTGTGGTTCAAGCCGCCCGGCTGGCTGCCGGCCGGCGTGGCGGCGGACGGACCGGCGTTCAGTCTGGAAGCGGCGCGCCGGCGTTACGATCCGAAGCTGTCGCGCAGCGCCAGTGTCGCGGCGGTGCTGCAATTCAGCGTCTTGCTGGCGGCCAGTGCAGCGTGCATGTGGGTGGCGGACGATCTTTCCTACGCGCGCCTGGTGGAGCTGTGCTGCGCCTTGCTGGCGGCATTCTGGGCGCTGGGCGCTTTCATGCAGCATCGCGTCGGCATCGTTGCGATGGTGGCGATTGATGTTGTTGCGGCTGCCGTCGCTGCCTATGTGCTGCTGTAAGAGTCTAACGGTGCAGACTGCGCTTCAGGCTGTCCACTGAGATCTTCTGGACGGTTGGATTTCTCCCTCCGTCTTTTCCCTTCTTTTCCACCCCCGCGCAAGCGCTGCAACTGTCGCAGCCGGTTGCGGGGACTTGCTCGGCCGCTTGCATCCGCACGGCCATGCCATGCCAGCCGCGCTGCCGGCACCATGCAGCGACGGCAGCGCCCATGCGGTGCTTCAGCGGCTTCGGCAGATAGCGGCGCAGCACGTACCCGCAGGCATACAGCACGATGGCGGCGACGATGAGATTTTGCATGACGGTCCTCGTTTCTACAGGAAAGCCGTGGCCAACCGGAATGTCGCCAGCGAGGCCAGATAGGCCAGCGCGAACATGTAGGCGGCCATCGCCAGCGCCGGTTTCCACGAATTGGTTTCGCGCTTGACGATCGACAGCGTCGAGATGCACTGCGGCGCGAACACATACCAGATCAGCAGCGACAGCGCCGTCGGCAGGCTCCAGGTCTGCGTCAGCATCGGCTCCAGCGCCGACGCCAGCTGGTCGCCGCTGGCCGACAGCGCATAGACGGTGCCGAGCGCGCCGACGGCGACTTCGCGCGCGGCCAGGCCGGGGATCAGCGCGATGGCAATCTGCCAGTTGAAGCCGATCGGCGCGAACAGCGGCTCGAGGAAGCTGCCGATGCGTCCCGCCAGGCTGTACTGGATCGCCGGCCCGGTGGCGCCGTCCGGCGCACCCGGGAACGTCGACAGGAACCACAGGATCACCATCAGCGCCAGGATGATGGTGCCCACGCGCGTGATGAAGATGCGCGCACGTTCCCACAGCCCCAGCGCTAGGTTGCGCAGATGCGGCACGTGATAGTTGGGCAGTTCCAGCAGCAGCGGCTGCAGCCGGCCTTTGGCGATCACGCGCTTGAACACGTAAGCCACCGCCATCGCCGAGACGATGCCGAGCACGTACAGGCCGAACAGCACCAGTCCCTGCAAGTTGAAGATGCCGACGGCGCGATCAGGAATGAACGCACCGATGATCAGCGCATACACCGGCAATCGCGCTGAGCAGGTCATCAGTGGCGCGATCATGATGGTGGCGAGGCGGTCGCGCGGATTCTGGATGGTACGCGTGGCCATCACGCCGGGAATGGCGCAGGCGAAACTCGACAGCAGCGGAATGAAGGCGCGCCCCGACAGGCCGACGCTGCCCATCAGCCGGTCCAGCAGGAAGGCGGCGCGCGGCAGGTAGCCGGAATCTTCCAGCAGCAGGATGAAGAAGAACAGCACCAGGATCTGCGGGAGGAACACCAGCACGCTGCCGACGCCGGAGATGATGCCGTCGACGATCAGGCTGCGCAGCAATCCTTCCGGCATGAATTGCGTGACCAGCGCCCCGATGCCGTCGACGCCGGTCTTGATCATTTCCATCGGTAGCGCCGACCAGCTGAACACCGCCTGGAAGATCGTGAACAGCAGCGCCAGCAACAGCACATAGCCGAATACCGGATGCAGCACCCAGGCATCGATGCGGTCTTCGGTGGTGCGCGCCTGCGTGCGTTCGGTGACGGCGACGTCGAGGATGCTGCGCACCGCTTGCTGGCGCTCGCTTGCACTCATCGGCGTGGCTGCATCGCCGAAGCGGCATGAAACCCAGGCATCCGGCCGGCTGTCCGAATGGCGGTTGCGCCACGCGTCGACTGCATCGGCCAGCGCTGTTGCGCCTTGCTGCTGCACGGCGACGGTTTCGACCACGGGAATGCCGAGCTCGGCGCCGAGTCGCGCGGCATCAACATGCACGCCGCGCTTGCGGGCCACGTCGGACATGTTGAGCGCCAGGATGGTGGGGCGCTGCAGGCGCAGCACTTCGATGGCGAGCTTGAGATTCAGGCGCAGTTTGCTGGCGTCGACCACCAGCACGATCAGGTCGGGTAGCGCTTCGTCGGCGCGTTCGCCGAGCAGTACCGCACGCGTGACCGCCTCGTCCGGGGTCAGTGCGCTCAGGCTATAGGTGCCGGGCAGGTCGACCAGGCGATAGGCCGCGCCGCTGCCGGAGACGAAACGCCCGGCCTTGCGTTCGACCGTCACGCCGGCGTAGTTGGCGACTTTCTGGCGGGCGCCGGTGAGACGGTTGAACAGCGCGGTCTTGCCGCAGTTGGGATTGCCCACGAGGGCAAGGTTGAGTGGGGACGTGAACGTGTCGGATTGCTGCATGATGGGTGTTCTGGATATTTTAGAATGCGAAGGAAATCAGGCCAGCCGGTCGATGTGGATCAGTTCGGCTTCATGCCGCCGCAATGCGAAAGTGGTGTTGCCGATGCGCACCGCGATCGGATCGCCGGCCGGAAATGACAGCGCCACCACGCGCACGATTTCCCCGGGCAGGAAACCGAGTTCTTCCAGCCGCTCGCGCAGTGCGGATAGTTCGGGGTCCTGCGAAGGAGGGAGGAAGCGGATGCACGCCTGCTCGCCTTTGGTAAGATCGGCGAGGGTGTTGCGGGCAATTGCTGCGGTGGCGGTGGCTGTAGCTGTAGGGGAGATCATGAGCTGCCCGGTGTCCGTACGGCAATGCGGAAGCCGATAGAGTCAGTTAATAATGCTTCTCATTATCCACTGATTTCCACATTCGGGTCAGCGGCAAAATGTCGCAGTCCGGATCACGGAGCGAATCCTTTCCGGCTGCCGAAACGTCTCATCATCAGAGACCCGGCTCCATCCCCGGCCGGACCAGTTCGATTTCAGGCAACCAGGCGCTTTCACGGAGTAATTTCATGCCAGACCAGCAAGAGGCACGGCTTTTGTTCGAGCAGAGGCTGGGAGAGCTGCGCCCCAGGCTTCATCGCTATTGCGCGCGAATGGCAGGCTCCGCCGTCGACGGCGAGGATATCGTCCAGGAAACCCTCATCAAGGCGGTCGAAGCGTTCGGGCGCGATCCGATCGACAATACGGAAAGCTGGCTCTTCCGTATCGCCCACAACGCCGCGACGGATTTCCTGCGCCGCCGGCGGCGGCAGCAAGCAGTTCATTCTGAAGAGGAGCCGGAAATGATCGTGGACGAATCGGCATCTGCGGTATCCAGGCATGCCGCGACCGCGGCTTTGCGAACCTTCATGCATCTTCCGGTCGCTCAGCGCGGCGCCGTGATCCTGATGGACGTGCTGGGCTATTCCTTGCAGGAAATGCGCGACATCACCGGATTGACCGTGCCTGCGGTCAAGGCCGCCTTGCATCGTGGCCGCGTGCGTCTGCGCGAGCTGGCGGCCAGTCCCGGCGAACCGCCGTCGCTGGATGATGCCGAGCTGCGTCGCCTGGCGCGATACGCCGATTGTTTCAACGCCCATGACTTCGACGCCGTGCGCAACATGCTGGCCGACGACGTCGCCCTTGAACTCGTCAGCCGCACCCGCAGGAGCGGGCGCAAGGAGGTATCGCAATACTTCAGCAACTACGCCGGCATTGGCGACTGGCGCTTGATCCCGGGGCTGGTCGACGGCCGGCCGGCCCTGCTTGTGCTTGATCCGGCCAGGCCGGAAGCACCGCCATCCTATTTTGTGATCGTCGAATGGAAGGACGGCCAGGTCGTCCGGATACGAGATTTCCGGCATGCGCGCTATGTTGCCGAGTGTGCCGGGATGAGCCCTGCCAACCTGTCGGAGAAAACTTGATGAGCCATCCTGAAATGCAAATTCATCGCGTTCTTGAACGTTACAGATCAACGGTTTTTGCCAAGGACCTGGAAGGGTTCCTGCGCCTGTACAGCGAGAACGTGCGCATTTTCGACACGTGGGAAGCGTGGTCGTACGAAGGCAAGAACGCCTGGCGCGAGGTGATCGGAAAGTGGTTTTCCTCCCTCGGGGAAGAAGCCGTCGCAGTGACCCTGGAGGACGTTCAGGTGACCGCTGGAGCGGATCTGGCGATCGCCGGTGCGATCGTCACTTATGCCGCCGTCTCTCCCGCCGGCCGCACGCTGCGCTCCATACAAAACCGGCTGAGCGTGGCGCTGGCGAGGGAGGGCAATGACTGGCTTATCGTTCACGAACATACCTCGGTGCCGATCGGCTTTGACGACATGCGCGCCGTGACGGCCAAAGTCCCCTGATCCCTAGTCCCTGATTCTTGATATCTATATTTCGCGCATCCGGCGCATCCTTTCCCTGCTGCTCTTCGTCTTAAGAAAGTGAGGACGCCGCCATTGCGATCGGCGCTGCGTCCTCTTTTATCAAAACATGGAAGGAGCGCAGTCGAATGAATCAGAACAGGGTTGAAATCTACGGCATCCCCGAAAGCAACTTTACGCGTGCGGTCAGAATGGTCTGCGAGGAGAAAGCGCTCGACTACGATCATTTCCCCGTCCGTCCGCACTCCGACGAGGCCAATGCAATCCATCCGCTGGGCAAAGTCCCCGGCCTGCGTCACGGCCAGGTGACACTGGGAGAGTCGCGGGCGATCGTGGCCTACCTCGATTGCCTTTATCCGGAAACGCCGATGATGCCCACAAGTCCCGATGCGGCGGAGGCGGAGCAGTGGGTATCGATCGTCATGACGGCGATGGATCCGGTATTGATCAGGCAGTATGTTTTTGCGAATCTCTTTCCCAAGACGGCGGATGGAACGGTCGATCGCGCTGCCGTTGAGGCGCCGCTGCCCACGCTGAAGGCGCAGATCAAATTGCTCGACCAGGCATTGGCCAGGAAAAACTTCCTCGCCGCCGCGCGCTTTACCTTCGCAGACGCTCTCCTTCTTTCGACATTGGCCGCCGTGCGCCTGTTTCCGGAGGGGGCGCATGCGATTGATGCCGCGCCCAATCTCGCGCATTACGTGAATCTGCATTCCGCCCGTGCCAGTTTCATTGCGACCGATCCCTGGAAGAAGCCGGGCAAGGCGGGCAAGGGAGAGAACGCATGATTCTGGTCACCGGCGCCGCCGGATTGAGCGGCGCGCACATCGTCAGAGAGTTGGCGGCGCAGCGAGTGCCGTTTCGTGCACTGGTGCGAAATCGGTCGAAAGCGGTTTCTCTTCTTCCAGGCCATGTTGACATCGTCGAAGGCGACATGTCCCGGCCCGAGACCTTGGGGCCGGCGCTTGAAGGCGTCGCCAAGGCCTTGCTCATTTCATCGGGCGACGCTCGCATGCTGGAGACGCAATGCAGTTTCATCGACGCCTGCAAGCGCGCCGGCGTGGAGCATGTCGTGAAATTCTCGGGTAACGAAACGGGATTCGATCGCTCCAGATTCCGATTTACGGAAATGCATGCGCAGGCAGAGCGCTATCTTGAACGATCGGGTTTGCGCTGGACGCATCTGCAGCCCTGCGGTTTCATGCAGGTGTATCTGCGCGAGGCCAGGACCATCAAGGAAAGCGGCGAGCTGCGCCTGGCCGCGGGGGATATCACGCTCGCGCCCATCGATGTCCTGGATATCGCCAGAATCAGCACCGCCGTATTGCAGGCGCCGTGGCAGGACGGCAGGCGTCATCTGATGACCGGGCCGGAAGCGCTGACCATGAGCCAGATCGCCGGGCTGATTTCCAAAGTCGCAGGCCGGCCCGTCAACTACGTCGCGATCACGCCGGAAGAACGCCGCCAGGAAATGCTGGCCGCCGGCGTACCTGCGTATTTTGCGGACGCTTTGTTCGAGCAAGCCACCGAACGGCTGCGCAATCCAAAGGCAGCGGTGCACCTGGAGACTCATCAGGAATTCAATGTGATCCCGACGACTTTCTCGCATTTCATACAGCGCAATGCTTTCATTTTCCAATAATTGATTTATTGAAAATGGAAGAAGGGCGGTGCTCCCGCATGCTTTCCTTGCCCTGGACCCAACCGGTGCATTTCTCTGAACCAGGCTGGCGGACATCGTTGTCCGCCAGCCTGTTTTTCTCTGTCAATCCATTCCGCACCATCCTTTTCAAATAGTTTTCCATATGGCGAACTATGGTGATATAGTTCGCCATATGGAAAACTATTCAGCCTCACTCAACAACGTATTCCACGCACTGGCCGACCCTACCAGGCGATCGGTGATCGCCAGGCTGGGCAGCGGCCCGGCGTCGATAAAGGAACTGGCGGAACCGTTCGGCCTGGGGTTGCCCTCGTTCCTGAAGCACATCAAGGTTCTTGAAAGCAGCGGTCTTATCGCCTCGGAAAAAGCAGGGCGAGTGCGCACCTGCAAACTGAAGCGCGCCAACCTGATCGCTGCCCAAAAGTGGTTTGATGAACAACGCGCGGCCTGGGAAGGCCGATACGCAAATCTCGACAATTTACTGATTACTTTGAAAGGTGAAGAAGATGAAAACTGAGCTTCAATTTGACTTTGTGGTCGACCAGGAAAAAAGCACCATCACGATCAAACGAGAATTCGCCGGAAAACGCCAGCTAGTCTGGGACTGCCACACGAAGAGCGAACTGCTCGACCGCTGGTTTGCACCCAAACCGCTGACCACGAAAACCAAGTCCATGGATTTCCGCGAAGGCGGGCACTGGCACTACGCGATGGTGGAGCCGAACGGCCAGGAGTACTGGGGCCGGGTGGACTATCTGACCATTCACCCCATCGACAATTACACCTCGCTCGACGGTTTCAGCGACAGCACCGGCGCAGTGAATCCGGCATTGCCCAGGTCCAAATGGAACGTCAGTTTCTCGGATGCCAAGGCGCATACCCTGGTGGAGACAGTCGTCTCTTATTCGTCGCCCGAGGCGCTCCAGCAAGTCATCAACATGGGACTGAAAGAGGGTTTGGCCTCGACCCTGGAACGTCTGGACGAACTGCTTCTGGTTCTCAACTAAGCACTGGAAGAACCCCTTCGATACCCACGCATGTCGCCAGCAAAGGCGACATGCGCTGTCTACGCGGCAGGATGTTTTCAAAAACACATCTTTCCGATGCCTTGGCGCGACCAAATGCCGCAACCAAAGGCTGTGAACTTCGATTACGTGAATCTCGTCACTCCATCAGGGTAGAATCATTCTGAAATTCGACGTGTTGGGCTTTCAATCGACGAGATTCGCAAAGCATATGACGCAAACACAATCAGAAAAAATCTCCTTGTTCCTGCCCACGATGCCGGCGAGCGCCAGTGAACGCAAGCTGGCGACGGTGCTCATTGCCCTGTCAGCGGTTTTCTTTGTCGTCTGCATTCCGTTTGCCAAGACGCCGTTGGCGAAAGTGGACGCTTTCATTCCCATCTACGCGTCGGCGCTCTGCATCAACGATGCCATTACCTCATTGCTGCTGTTCGGGCAATTCGTCATCTTGCGCTCCAGGGCGATTCTGGTGCTGGCATTGGCTTATACCTTTACGGCGCTGATGACGGCCACGCATGCGCTGTCGTTTCCGGGTTTGTTTTCGCCGTCGGGATTGCTCAGCGGAGGGTCGCAGACCACGGTGTGGCTGTACATGTTCTGGCACGCAGGATTCCCGCTGTTCGTCATTGCCTATGCTTTGCTCAAGAATCGGGAGAACGTGCTTCCGACCGGCCGTTTCATCGCCCTGGGCCTTGGCGGCGTATTTTTTCTGGTATGCGCTTTGGCGTATCTGGGGACGGCGGGCCACGATTATCTGCCCGTGCTTTTATCCGAGGGAAAATACACTCCTGCACTGACCGTCACCGTGTTTTGCATCGGCGGCCTGTCCTTGACGGCACTCTTGCTGCTTTGGCGCAGGCGATCTTTTTCGGTGCTGGATTTATGGCTACTGGTGGTGGTCTGCGCCTGGCTGTTCGACGTCGGCCTGTCAACGATATTCAATGCCAAGAGATTCGATCTCGGTTTCTATGCCGGCCGCCTTTACGGGCTGCTGGCGGCCAGCTTCGTTCTGGGCATGCTGTTGCTTGAGAACAGCAATCTGTATGCGAAACTGGTCAGCATGCATGAACAGCAGCGGCGTAAAACGGCCGAGCTGGAGATATTGAATCGTGATCTGGAGTCATTCGGCTATTCGGTTTCTCACGACTTGCGGAGCCCCTTGCGGGTCGTCGGCGAGTTCGCACGGATCCTGGATGACGAATATGCCGGCGTGCTCGATGACGAGGGGCGACGCTTCGTTTCCATCATCAGAAAAAGCAGCGGCAAGATGATTTCCCTGGTGGAGGATCTGCTGGCGTTCTCGAAGATGGGGCAGCAGCCCCTGAGTATGGAAAGCGTGAATTCCGATTTGCTGGTTGGTGAAATTGTTCAGGATTTCAAGTCGGCGAATCCACAACGCCATATCCGGTTCGACATCGTTCCGCTGCCTGCCGCCCTGGCCGAGGGGAAGATCCTGCGCCAGGTGTGGTGGAACCTGATTGAAAACGCGATCAAATATTCCCGGACAAGAGACATTTCCATCATCACCATCGGCTATAAGGAAAGCACCCCGCCGGTCTACTTCGTGAAAGACAACGGCGTGGGCTTTGACATGGCGTACGCCCACAAATTGTTTGGCGTCTTCCAGCGTCTTCACAGCAGCCAGGAATTTGAAGGGACGGGCGTCGGCCTTGCCATCGTGGAGCGCATCGTCACCAAGCATGGCGGGAAGATATGGGCTGAATCGACGATCGGTGTCGGCACAACCTTTTATTTCACGCTGGCGCCGGATTTGCCCGCGGGCATCGGGGCTTGAGCACTCCTGACGAGCAGTCAGTTGCGCGAAGGGGAGACTGACACGGAACCGGAACCGGAAGACCGCGGCGCGGTGGCCGGTTCCGCCGGGGTGGTACAGATATCCCACAGCGACACCGGAATCCGGCCTATGTCTTTGGCAAAGACGAAGGTCACCCCGATCAGGAGTATGCCGGCGGCGAGCAGGAGCAGCATGACTTGCAGGTTCGACAGGCTGAAGCCGGAGTGGCTGGGGTCTTTGCTGTGGTTTGACATGATGGCGATGGAATGCGGGAAACCGAAGTATAAAAAAATTCGCGGCGCTGCGCTTGCGTCAAATTGTCACACCCCGCGGTCACGCTCAGTCGCGCTCAGTCGTGCATAGTCGCCGCTTCAGTACGGCAGCCCGGAAGCCGGTATGCCGCTGGCGTAAAATGACGCCATGAACACCCCGCAACATCTGAGTTTTCGCACCTATGGCGCTGATGGCCCGTTGCATAGCCACGACCATGTGCAGATCGTCCTGCCGATGCTGGGCGAGATGGAAATTGAAGTCGACGGCCGCGGCAATATGCTCGACGTCACCCGTGCGGCCTTTGTTGCGCCCGACATCAGCCACGCGCAGTCGGCGCAAGGTCCGAATCGGTTCCTGATCCTCGATTGCAAGCTGTCCGACATCGGCGCCGATGCCGCCGAACGCCTGCGCCGCCAGACCTTCCTGCCGGTTCCTGCCGCGGTGCGGCGGCTGGCCGAGTTTATCGATCTGAGCCTCGACCTGAGCCGCAGCGGCACCGCCGGACTGGTGCTGCCGGAATCGGTGGTGCGTCATTGCACGCCGCTGTTGCTGGAAGCATTGACCGCGATGCCGCAACGGCAATCGCGCTTGCACGGCTTGCTGCTGCGCATCGACGCCGCGCCGGGACAAGCCTGGACTGCAGCGCGGATGGCGCGTGTGGCGAACCTCAGCGTGAGCCGCCTGCATGCCTTGTTCAAGAGCGAACTCGGCCGCACGCCGCAGGAGTGGTTGTCGGACGTGCGCCTGCGTTTTGTGCAGGATGCGCTGGCCGGCTCGGATGTGCCGGTGGCGGAACTGGCGTTGCGTGCCGGCTATTCCGACCAGAGCGCCTTGACGCGCGCCATGCGCCGCACCACCGGCATGACGCCTGCCGCATATCGCCGCGAGCATCGATAGTTTCCAATTGCAATAGCCTCAGCCCAATTTTGAAGAGCCGCAGTCAAGACGCGCGCCGCCGCTTTGCCTATCCTGCCTGGCAGTGAATCGAACAAGGCGGAACATGAAAAGCAATATCTCGGCCGGTGTCGGCAACGGTATCGCGGCGGGGGCGTTCTGGGGGCTGGTGTTCCTGGCGCCGCAGGTGCTCGGCAGTTTCAGCGCATTGCAATTGTCGGCGGCGCGCTATCTCGCTTACGGCGTCGTCGCCATGATGCTGCTGGCGCCACGCTGGCGCGCCCTGGCGGGACGGCTCGGCCGCGCCGAATGGCTGGCGCTGGCGTATCTGAGCCTGCTCGGCAACATCCTGTATTACCTCTTCCTCGCCAGCGCCGTGCAATGGGCGGGCGGCGCGTCGACCTCGCTGATCATCGGCCTGCTGCCGGTGGTGGTGACGCTGGCGGGGGCGCGCGACGAGGGAGCGCTCAAGTTGTCGTCGCTGATGGCGCCGCTGGCGCTGTGCCTGCTCGGGGTCGGCCTGGTCGGCGTGCAGGCGCTGTCGGCGGAGCACGCCACGACGGATCTGGCCACACGCGCGGCCGGCTTGCTGTGCGCGTTCGGCGCACTGGCGTCGTGGTCGGTCTATTCGGTGCGCAACAGCCGCTGGCTGGCGCGCCGGCCCGACATCTCATCGCACGACTGGTCGTTGCTGACCGGCATCGTCACCGGTGCGCTGGCCTTGCTGCTGGTAGTACCGGCGTTCTCGCACGGCACGAACGGGCATGACGGCAGCGATTGGCTGCGCTTCTGGGCAGTGGCGGCGGCCGTGGCGATTTTCGCCTCGGTGGTGGGGAATGCCTTCTGGAATCGCGCCAGCCGTCTCTTGCCGCTGACGCTGACCGGGCAGATGATCATCTTCGAGACGCTGTTTGCGCTGCTGTACGGTTTCCTGTGGGAACAACGCTGGCCGACGCGGCTGGAAGTGCTGGCGATCGTCTGCCTGGTGAGCGGGGTACTGTGGTGCGCGTCGCTGCATCGCGGCCACGGAGGAACAGCGGAAGCATCGGCCCAGGCATGAAGATCGCTGGCGCGAAGGCGGCGGCAACTGATACCATCGAAGCTATCCAAGCTGCGATATAAAGAACAGGGCTCATTTCATTCTGCGCTCTGAATAGTTGCCACGTGAATACTTCGACTCCATGCCCAATTTCATCGACCCCACCGATTTCGAAGCGCTGAAACAGGACGACGCGCTGCCGTCGCCGAGCGGCGTTCGTCTCAACATCATGCGCATGTGCCGCCAAGAGGATGTTTCCCTGGTCGATCTGGTCACGCAGATCCAGGCCGATCCGGTGCTGGGCGGCCGCATCATCAAGATCGGTAATGGCGCCTCGGTCAACAAGGGGCGTCCCATCGTCGCCATCAGCAAGGACGTGTTGCTGATGATCGGACTGGATGCGGTGCGCCAGCTGGCGCTGGCGATTTCGTTGACCACCGAACGCCGCGACAGCAACTGCGCCGGATTCGACTACGCCACGTTCTGGGCGCGCACGGTCGCCATGGCCTGCGCTGCTCAAGCGCTGGCCGAATACTACGGCGAGGCGCCGCCGACCGAAATGTTCGCCAGCGGCCTGCTGGCCAATATCGGCAGCCTTGGCCTGGCGGCGGCGCGTCCGGCGGAATATGCCGGCGCGCTGGCGAGCGTCACGGACGATGACAGCAGTGACGCGAAACTGCGCGACGCCGAACAAGCGGCCTTCGGTTATACCCATCTCGACCTTGCCGCCTCCATGATGCAGGACTGGAGCATCCCGCGCCTGTTCTGCGAAGCGGTGCTGCATCACAAGGCGCCGTCGCAGTCGGGGCTTGACGATGAGTCGCGCCAGTTACGGCTGGCGCAGATGCTGCATGTCGCCGGCGCCATCGCCGATTATTGCGTGGCGCCTGAAAACGCACGCGTACCGGCCTTGCAGGCCTTGCTCGATGCCGGCGCACCGCTCAACGGCGAGATCGATCACGTGAGCGCGCTGTGCGACCGTGTCGGCCGCGACTGGGTGGAATGGAGTTCGATGGTGGGTATTGCAGCGCAAGCGTTGCCGCCGACGCGCGACGTGTTGGCGCAGTTGCGCGAACAATCGGGTCAATAGGCCATCGCAGCTGCCGGAGCAGCTGCAATCAAGTCTTGCCGGCCGGCGACAACTCCGGATACATGGCCGCCGCCAGCAGGCATACCGTCTCCACCGCATCCGCACGCGCCAGGTCATGCACCAGGGGGCGTTGCTGCAGCAGGGCCGCACAGGGTACGGCAGCGGTGACACGGCGCTCAAACAGATCTTCCATCGTCCGCAACCAGTTGTCGAATTCGACGCGCGCCTGCCGTTCCGCCGCGCTTGCCGATGCTCTCTCTTCCAGCCAGATATGCGTGGCCGCACACGCCAGCCGGCGTGCCAGCGCGACGCAGGTGCGGGCGTTGTGGATCTGGCGTGCATCGACGCCGCCTTCGCGCAGCAGCCGTTGCAGCAGCAGGCCGCTCTCGATATTGACCACGCAGGCTTCGCGCCGGTAGGCGTGCATTTGCGCAGCGTGCGGATGCAGCTGCAGCGCACCGCGCAGGTAAGCCAGGTTGGTCAGGATCATGTGCGACAGGTTGCGATGCAGGTTGGCCTGGCGGCGCTGGGGCCATAGCAGGTAGGTGGCGACAATCGCGACCACGGCGCCGATGACGTTGTTGCCGGCGCGCAGCAGCGCGTTACTTAGCTGCAGTTGCGGTTCGGTCGCGACGTCGGCCACCAGCACGAACACCGGTGTCAGGAACAGTGAATACAAGCCGTAGCTGACCGGCCGCAGACCCATCGCCAGCGCCGCCATCGGAAACACCAGCAAGGCCAGCGCAAGCGGCGAATGGATGAACAGGCAGAGCACCACCGCCAGCATGCCGCCGACGATGCTGCCGATGGCGCGCTCCATGCTGCGCGACCAGCTGTCGGCAACCGAGGGTTGCATCACCAGCATGGTCGCCATGGTTGCCCAATAACCGAACGGCAGCTGCAGCAGGTGCACGATCAGGTAAGTGACCCCGGCCGCGACCGCACAGCGCAGGCCGTGCCTTACTTCAGCAGAACCGCTGCGCAGGTGCGCGGCAGCCATGCGCAGTGCATCAAGTGCATCTTGGCGCAGTGAGCTCTGCGGCAGGCTTGGGCGCGCCGCCTGTTTCCAGTCAGCCAGCACCATCAGGCCATCTACGTCATGCAGGTCGCGCAATTTCAGCAGTTGCGCCACCTGCGACGGCGCACGGCCGGTCAGCTGGCGTAGCCGCAGCATGGCGCGCGCATCTTCCGCGTCGCTATGCGCGAGGTTGCGCTTGCCGGGCGTTGTTGCCACACCGCTTTGTATGGTGCGCAGCAATAGTGCCATGGCGTTCAGGATGCGGGCGATGCGCCGGCGCGAGCGGGCATCCTGGGAACGAAAGAGCGGCAGGCGCAGATCGCAGAGCGCCGTGATGCAGTCGAGCAGCGCGTCGGCGCGCGCCAGTTTGATCAGGATGTTCTCGTAGAGCTTGCTGGCGTCGCTGCGGTCGGCCGGGATCGCAGCCAGGGTCGCACGGGCGGCGGCAATGTCGGCGCGGATATGGCGGCGGGTCTGGGCGGCGGCTTCCTCGCGCACGCCGGAACTATCGTTGCTGCCGCCGATGTCGGCCAGTTCGGCCAGCGCGCCGTAGACGCGTGCAACCGCCTGGCGCGCAGGGGCAAACGGATGGATGCGCCACACACTCAGGCCCAGCAGCGTGGCCCAGGCGCAACCGGAAAAATAGATCACGACATGGCTGTGCTGCAGCGGCAGCAGCGTCACCGGGAAGTCCGCCAGGATCGCCGACACCCCGGCCGCCAGTATCAGCACCAGCCCGGTAGCGGCGCCGTAGATGCGCGCAAAGCCGGCAATGCCGGCGCAGGCCATGATGGCCAGCAAGCCGGCCGACATGCCCATGCCGCTCAGTGTGGCGGCGAAGATGCCGCCCAGCGCCGATGCCAGTGCGAAGCCGCCCATCGATGCCAGGCGCGCGCGATTGGAGCCGGCGCTGTCGGCCAGGCAAGTCAGAAAGGCGCCGATGGCGGCCCACGAAAAAAGCGGATTGTGCAGCCACTCACCCACCAGCAGCATGGTTCCCGCCGCCAGGGCCGCACGCAGTCCCTCCGACAGGCTGGCGTGGCGCATCGGGAAGTTGACCGACCAGCGGCGCACGCGCGTGGCCAGAGGCGACGTGAGCAAGGTGAGGGATGTGCGCGACATTCGCGGCGTGGCGAAGGAGGAGAGCGGCGGCATTCTGGGGATGGGCTGGAGCAATGAATGGGGATGCCTGCCAGTATAGAAAACGCCGCTATTGCCGGTATGACTTAATTTCGACGAATGCAGTCGGAATATTCATGAAAATTCACTCGCTTCTGGCGACTTTCTTGCCCGTCACAGGCGGTCCGCCGGCGAACAGTTCGCTGCTCAGCGTCAGCCAGGCGCGCGCCGCATGCGACAGATAACCGCCGCGTGTGACGTAAGCCACCTGCCACTGCACCTCCGGTTCCACCAGCCGCACGGATTGCAATTGATCGGAGGCGAGCCGGTGGATAAAGGGTTCCGGCAACAGGGCCACGCCCATGCCGGCCAGCGCCATGGCCACCAGCCAATCCCATTGGCCGCTCTGGGCCGCCACTTCGGGCGCGATGCCGGTATCGCGGAACATGTTGCGCAAGGTGCGTGTCAGGCCGAACTCGTTATTGAGCAACACCAGCGGCATGTCCTTGAGCGCCTTGCACGGCAGCGTGCTGCGATTTTTCTGGAAGCGGCCGGCCTGCGCCACGGCCCAGATCGGATAGGCCGCCACCGGCGTCATTTCGAGTTCCAGCTCGGGCGCGACGGGCAGCACCGTCATGCCGATTTCCAGGGTGCCGGCGGCGACGCGCTGCTCGATTTGCGGGCCGGTGTCTTCCAGCAGCGTGATGGCGATTTCGGGATGGCGTTCACGGAAGGCCTTCAGCACCGGTGTGCAGAGAATGTTCACCATCGGCGGGATACCGATCTCCAGGTGACCCTGACGCAGGTTGCGGGTGTTGTGGATTTCGGTGTTGAGGCGCTGGACGCCCGCCAGGATCTGCTGTGCCTGCTCGTACACGACGCGACCGGTATCGGTCAGCTGCAGGCTGCGTCCGGCGCGGATCAGCAGCGGCGTGCCGATCTCGTCTTCGAGCTGGCGCACCATCTTGCTGACCGTCGACTGCGTGACATGCAGGGCGTCGGCGGCTCGACTGAAGCTGTTGAGCCGGACGGTTTCCGAGAAGTAACGCAGGGCGCGGATGTCCATGATGATGGTCCAAATTATGCAAAAAACGACTGATTGAAGAGAGTTTAAATCATACGGCGCATGGTTAGCCGATTCTATACTCGTGAAAAAAAGATGGCAGAAATCCATTCTGTCTTTCCAAAATCGAGCAGGAGAACCAGATGTATTCCGAACGTATTCCGCCGGCGCTGGCCGGCAAAGTCATGTCCGCCGGCGACGCCGCCAGCCTGTTCCGCACCGGCATGATCATCGGCATGAGCGGCTTCACGCGCGCCGGCGACGCCAAGGCGATACCGCGTGCGCTGGCCGAGCGCGCCCGCAGCGAAGCGCTGCGCTTCACGGTGATCACCGGCGCCTCGCTGGGTAACGACAGTGACGGCCTGATGGCGGAGGCGGGCTTGCTGGCGCGGCGCATGCCGTTCCAGGTTGACGGTACATTGCGGCGCAAGATCAACGCCGGCGAGGTCATGTTCATCGACCAGCATTTGTCGGAAACCGCCGAGCAGTTGCGCAACGGTACGCCGGGAGCGATCGATATTGCGGTAATCGAAGCGGCGGCGATCACCAGCGAAGGCATCATCCCGACCATGTCGGTGGGGAATTCCGCCAGTTTCGTCGAGCAAGCCGGGATGATCGTCATCGAACTCAACGCCAGCGTGCCGATGGCGCTGGCCGGATTGCACGACATTTATTTGCCGCAAGGGCGGCCGGGGCGTCAGCCGATACCGCTGACCAGTCCTGAGCAGCGCATCGGCACGCGCGCCATTCCGTTCGATCCGGCGCGCATTGCCGCCATTGTCGTCACCGACATGCCAGACAGTCCGTCCAGCGTATTGCCGCCCGATGACGAGACCAAGGCCATCGCCGGCCATGTGATTCGTTTCCTGGAGGCCGAGGTCGCGGCCGGCCGCATGGGCGAGGAGCTGGCGCCGCTGCAGGCCGGCATCGGCACCATCGCCAATGCCGTGCTGCACGGATTGACGCAGTCCTCGTTCCGTAACCTCACGATGTTTTCCGAAGTGTTGCAGGATAGCGCGATCGAGTTGCTCGATTCGGGCCAGTTGCGCTTCGCCTCGGCGTCGTCGATCACGTTGTCGCCGGCCATGAACGAGAAGTTCATGCGCAATCTCGACCACTATCGCTCGCGCATCGTGCTACGCCCCCAAGAGATCAGCAATCATCCCGAGCTGGTGCGCCGGCTCGGCATCATCGCGCTCAACACCGCGCTCGAATTCGATCTCTATGGCAACGTCAATTCGACGCATGTCGGCGGCACCCACATGATGAACGGCATCGGTGGTTCGGGCGACTTCGCGCGCAACGGGCAGTTGTCGATTTTCGTCACCAAGGCGGCGGCCAAGAGCGGCGACATTTCCAGCGTGGTACCTATGGTGTCGCATGTCGATCACACCGAGCACGACGTCGACGTGCTGGTCACGGAGTTCGGCCTGGCTGATCTGCGCGGACTGGCGCCGCGCGAAAGGGCTCCGCTGATCATCGAGCATTGCGCCCATCCCGACTATCGCCCGGCGCTGCGCGACTATTTCGCCCGCGCTTGCCGGGCCGGAGGCCACACGCCGCATCTGCTCCCCGAAGCCCTGTCATGGCACGAACGCTACAAGAACGACAAAACCATGCGGGGTCACTAAGTCGTTTCGATGTTGTCATTTTTTTTATGTAATTGCGAATTAAACAACGCATCGAAAAAATTCATCCGCCGGCTGCGCCCGCACCGGCGTCAATACCCTGTCGCGCCTCTAAAAAATCATGGCGATTTGAAATCGTTTGTGAGACGATTGCCAATGGATAATTTTGTTGACATCAACGTAACTTTTGATAACGTCAACACGCGGCACCCGACACCGGTCGCGCATGCGCATCGCTGCGGGAAGCAAACAACAAGAATAGACGAATAGCAAAAAAGCAAGAGCAAAACAGTACGGCGCAGATCACTGTGCCGAGGGGATGTATCGATTGTTGCTGACGTGTTTTTCCGGAGAGAGAAGCCGTTTATGAAGCTATTCAGAAAAGGCCTGCTGCTGGTTGCGATTCCCGGCATGTTCGAGCTTGGCTTGCTGGGGATCCTGTACAAGAGCCAGGAGAACGCTACGCGGGCCGAAGTCTGGGCCCTGCACACCAAGGACGTCATCATCCAGGCGGGAGAAGTGCGCGAGCCCGTGCTGCTGCAATCGGCGCGGCTGCGCGCCGCCATCATTCTTAATGATCCGTCCGGGCTTGAGAAGAACGATCTGTGGGACAGCCTCGACAAGGAAATCGGCGAACTGCGCGCGCTGGTCGGCGACAACACCGAACAACGCCGGCGTGTGGAGGAGATCGGCGCCTCCGTGCGGGAATACCGCCAGTGGATTGACATCCAGACCGAACTTCTCAAGAACGGCAAGCGCGATGAGCTGGTGGCGGCCTTGCGCGATCCCAAGGCGCTGCGGCTGATTCAGGTGATTCAGCGGCAACTGGTCGAGTTCATCAAGGTGGAAGAAAACCTGGATGAGCAGCGACTGAAAGCCGTGTCCGAGGCGCGATTGATGCAGAACGTCGCTCTGGTGATCGCCTTGCTCGGCGCAATACTCGCCGCCGCACTGGCTGCACGGATTTTCAGCCGTGACGTCGGTGGTCGTCTGGCCGTGCTGACCGGCAATGCGCTCAAGCTGACCGAAGGCGGGGTGCTGGCCCAGCGCGTAGGCGGCAACGATGAAATCACCGAGCTCGACAAAGTGCTGCACGAGGCCAGCGCGCGCCTGCGCCAGGCCGAGGACGACGCACGGGCCTACCGTGAAGAACTCGAGCGTCACGCACGCGAGCTGACCGCCGTGAATGAAGATCTGCAGCGCCAGACGCAGGACAACGAAATGTTCATCTACAGCGTGTCGCATGACCTGCGCTCGCCGCTGGTCAACCTGCAGGGGTTCAGCAAGGAACTGCATCATTCTGTCGGCGAGCTGCACGACACCATCAACGCCAGCGATCTCAACGACGGGGACAAGCAGCGCATCCGCGACATCATCGAGGAAGACGTCGAAGTGTCGCTGCGCTTCATCCGCACTGCGGTAACGCGTTCGGCAGCGATCATCGACGCCATGTTGCGGCTGTCGCGCGTGGGGCGCGTCGAGTACCAGGCGCAAGAGACCAACGTCGACGAGATCGTCGCGCGCGTCATCGACGCCATGAGCAACACCATCCGCGAGCGCCAGGCATTGGTGGTGTCGCAGCCGCTGCCGCCGTGCTACGGCGACCCGACCGCGATCGAACAGATCTTCGGCAACCTGATCGGCAATGCAGTCAATTACCTCGATCCCAAGCGCCCCGGTACGGTCGAAATCGGCGTGCTGCCGCCGGATCCTGGCCAGCCCGATTTTCGCATCTACTACGTGCGCGACAACGGCCTAGGCATTCCGGCCGACTATCTCAGCAAGATGTTTTCCGCCTTCCACCGTCTTCACGCGGATGTCGCCCAAGGCGAAGGCGTCGGCCTGGCGCTGATCAAGCGCATCGTACTGCGCCATGGCGGCAAGATCTGGGTCGAATCCGTCGAAGGCGCCGGCACCACCTTTTATACCTCGCTACCGGTGCGACCGGTGCAGCCCGCAACCCAATTGGCTCAAGGAGAACAGACTCATGGCTGACAAAGACGAAGTAGGGATATTGCTGGTCGAAGACGACGATGGCCACGCCTTGCTGGTGGAAAAAAATCTGCGCCGCGCGGGTTTGTCCAACGGCTTCCTGCGTCTCAAGGACGGCCAGGAAGCGCTTGATTATTTTTTCAACGGCGAGGGCGTGCCTGCCAGGGAAAGATTCGAATCGCTGGTGGTGCTGCTGGATGTGAACATGCCCCGCGTGAGCGGTGTCGACGTCTTGAAGCGCCTCAAGGAAAACGAATCCACTGCAGCCATTCCTATCATCATGCTGACCACCACCGACGATCCGCGCGAGATCGAACGCTGCTATGACTACGGCTGCAATCTCTACATCACCAAGCCGGTGGAGTACGAAGCCTTCATCGAAGCGGTGCGCCGCCTCGGGTTCTTCCTGCAAATCATCAAGGTGCCCCCGGTAGGGCGCGGTGTTGCATGACTGCATCGGAACCCTCCATTCTGATCATCGAAGACGATGAAGGCCTGCGCATGCTGGCGCGTCGCCGTCTGGAAAAGCGCGGCTTCAAGGTCGGCAGCGCCGGCAGCATCGCGCAGGCGCGCAGCTTGTTGCGCGATGGCGCCTTCGATCTGCTGGTGATCGACTATCAGCTCGACGAAAACATGAGCGGTCTCGATTTTTACAACGAGTTGCGCGAAGAGGGCGTGAAGATTCCAGCAGTGATGTGCAGCGGTTTTTCAGACGAGGCGCATTTCGGCGAGGCGCTGCGTTGCGGCATTGCCCATGTCCTGCCGAAGTCGCAGGATTATCTGGACGAGTTGCCCGACGTCGTGCAGCAGGTACTGAATCGGGCGCAGGATTAAGCTGCACGGGCGGTGGCATTTGCGCATGCCGCTGCTGCCATGAAGGGCGCGTCATGGTAGGATGCTGACCCTCTGCAACGCCTCATTGAAGCCGCAATGTCGAAACAGTTTTTGCTTGAAAGCCCCAGGGATACCGGCGACGACCGCGTGACCTTCATCATCCGCAACAACGGCACGATGCTGCCCGGTTTCGTGAGCCGAGCCGCGCTGATTTCCATCGGCGGGCTGACCAGCAACAACATCGTCGCGCTCTACACCGAGCACCGCGCGCGTATTGCCGAAGCCGTCAAGAAGCGCTTGGCGCGTCCTGGCCTGGTGCCTTACATCGCGTTGACGCTGGAAGATTTGCAGCAGGCGCTTCCTCTTGCGGATGCCCGAGCCGAATAGTGATTCACGGCAATGCCGCAAGCACGGCGTAAGCTGCGCCTGATATTTTCACGCTGAATCAATGGCAGGGCCTGTCAATAATCAATTTGATGGGATTATTAACAGGTTCTGCTGTTGCCGTCGTGCTAATCTACGTTTGCGCAAAAAAGCGCCGGGCGCTCGCTGCTATCTCAGCGATCAGTGCACCGTAAAACAGACAACGCGTCATGATCGCGGCGATCGACCGGGACGAACGGTCGGCCCTTTTCCGCCAAGGAAAGAGGCTCAGAACAACAATCATTGGAGACACAGGCGACGCCACATGACCGGGACAGGTCGGGGCGGGCCTGATACGGGAATCAGCTTGAGAGCTTTGCAGAGACGACTATCGAATGCGTTCGTCGCCATTCAGGCGCGCTATCGCCGTTCGCCGCGGACGCACGCAGCGCACACAACGCACACAATGCACTTGCGTACGCATGCCTATGCCAGCCTCTATCAGCAGGAGATGCCTGCGCCTTCGGCCGAGCTCGAACGCAACCTGCGCCATTTCTCAGAGCAGTCCCTGGTCGGCGTGTACGTGCTGCGCAATGACGGTACCGTGCTGCACGCCAACGACAAGATGGCCGCCATGCTCGGCTACCAGCGCGGCGCCGAGTTGGTCGGCATGCCGGTAGCGAGTCTGACGGCGCCGGAAGACCTGTCCCTGCTGCAGGAAAACATGCAGTCGCGCCTGCAGGGCGACGCCGGCACCGTTCAATATTCCTATCGCATTCTGCGTCGCGACGGCACCCGTCATTGGGTCGAAGTGCACGGCAGCGTCTGCCCGCACGAAGGCGGCACCGCGCTGGTCGAAACCGCGCTCGACGTCAACAAGCAGGTGCAGTCCGAATGGCAGTCGCGCATGGCCGACCGGGTCTTCGAATCGACCAGCGAAGGCATCCTGATCACCGATGCCGAGTTTCGCATCCTGGCTGTCAATCCCGCTTTCACGCGGATTACCGGCTATCGTCCCGAAGAAGCGATGGACAAGCGTTCGCGCATGATGACCGGCCCCGGCGCTCAGGCTGAAATCAACCGCGGCATGCTGGAGCGGCTGGCGCGCGACGGCCACTGGCAGGGTGAAATGAAGGACCGGCGCAAGGACGGCAGCTGGTATCCGGCCTGGCTGTCGATCTCCGCCATACGCGACAACCGCGGCGGCATCAGCAATTACGTCGGCGTGTTTACCGACAACACCATCCGCAAGGAAGCCGAAACCAAGCTGGCTTTCCTGGCCGATCACGACAGCCTGACCGGCTTGCGCAACCGCAGCAGCCTGATGCGGATTTTCGCGCAGCAGATTGAAGCGGCGCAGGCGGCCGGTGAGACGCTGGCCTTGTTCTTCGTCGACCTCGACCGCTTCAAGACCGTCAACGACACGCTCGGTCATCACGCCGGCGATCAATTGCTGGTGGCGGCCGCTGAACGGCTGCGCGAGCAGTTGCGCCCGGACGACGTGCTGGCGCGCTTCGGCGGCGACGAGTTCGTCGTCGTGCTGGGCGGCTCGCCTCCACAGGCCATGATTGCGGCCATTGCGCAGCGCCTGATCAACAGCATCCTGCAGCCGTTCACAATCAACGGCCACGAGATGTTCATCAGCGCCAGCATCGGCAGCGCGGCTTATCCGGAACACGGTGAAGACGCCATCACGCTGCTCAAGAATGCCGACATCGCGATGTACCACGCCAAGGATCGCGGCAAGAACGCCTTCCAGCTGTTCAACAAGGAAATGAGCAATCATGCGCTCGAGCAGATGCTGCTCGAAAACAGCCTGCGCCACGCCATCGAACGCAAGGAATTCGAACTGTACTACCAGCCGCAGTTTTCGGCGCAGGACGGCGCCATCTGCGGCGCCGAAGCGCTGATTCGCTGGCGTCATCCGACGCGCGGGCTGGTGACGCCGGGCATGTTCATCACGCTGGCCGAACAGACCGGCCTGATCGTGCCGCTGGGCGCGTGGGTGCTGCGCGAAGCCTGCCGCCAAGGCAAGGCCTGGCTGGATCGCGGCTATCAGTTCGGGCGCATTGCGGTAAATTTGTCGCCGCGCCAGTTTTCATCGGACGACCTGCTTGCCACGATCGACAATGCGCTCGATCAGAGCGGCCTGCCGTCGGCCATGCTCGAGCTGGAAATCACCGAAGGTGCGATCATGCAGAATCCGCAGGAAGCGGTGGTGCTGCTCCAGCGCATGCGTGAACTGGGCGTGACGATTTCGGTGGATGATTTCGGCACCGGCTATTCGTCGCTGGCCAGTCTCAAGCAATACCCGCTCGATACGCTCAAGATCGACCGCAGTTTCGTCAAGGGCATCCCAGCCGACGCCGACGATGTCGCCATCACCGAGGCCATCGTCGCCATCGCCCACAAGCTGCATCTGAAGGTGGTTGCCGAAGGCGTCGAGTCGCAGGAGCAGCACGATTTCCTGCGTGCAGCCGGCTGCGACATGGTGCAGGGTTATCTGCATTCGCAACCGCTGACGGCCAGTGAAATCGAGCAGCACTGGTATCTCGGCGGTGCACAGGCGGAGACCTGACGCGCTGCTTCCATTGCCTGTCTGCCGCGTCACTCCCTGTTCTGCCGCGCATATTCCTTGCGTTTCATGACCAGATATTCGTTCTTGTCGACCTCATGCAGTTGGCGCGGGTAGCGTTCGGTGGCGCTGAACCAGGTTTGCAAGCGTTGCTCCAGCTGCTGCTGCGGCGGTGCCGCCAGACCGCTGAGGAAGGCGTCAATCGCGAGGTAGTAGCGCATGGTATTGCGTTCCACCGTGCCGCGCATGCCGCCGATATAGCCGCTCTTGTCGGACTTATCCTGCGTGAATCCGACCTTGTCGCTGCCGGCGGTGGCAAGATAGGCGCGCAGCGCCACGCGGCTGGCCAGGCCGAACGAGTAGGAATACGTCAGATGCAGGAAGCTGCGGCCGTCGCCGAGCGGCACTGCTTCCAGCTGGATGCGATAGTCGCGCGTGTCGATCGGTCCCTTGTCTGCGGCCAGGCGGACGTCGAAGTAGTCGTCGCCGTTGGCCGGCACGCGGTAGTTGAAGTCGATCCGGTAGGCGTCGTCGATGGCCTGATCGTGCTTCTTGCCGACGCGCATGCTCAGCGTGGCGGGATTCTGACCAGGACCTGGACGGCAGTATTTGGTGTTGAGATGCAGTATCAGCACGTCGCACCAGTGCGCCGGCGTGGTCAGCGAGTTGCGCACCTGGGCAAACGGATAATCGATCACGGCATAGATGTCGCCCTTGATGCTGGATGAGCTTTCGGTCGAATTGAGATACAGCGGACGCGCAAATTGATTGTTCGTCAATTGCGGCTGCAGCGCCTGGTATTTTTCCTGCAGGGCAGGGCCGCCGGAGGATTCGGCGGCCAGGGCGGAGGCGCACACCGCCAACGACACCGCGAGCAGCGTCGCCACCACGGTGGCGGCGACCACGGCGCGCAGGCTCTGGTGCAATGGTTCGGAAATGGGGAAGCGCATGCGGGTCTCCTGGTTCTCCTTGATGATCTTTGCCGTTACAGCCAGCGCGCCCACAATCCGGCGCCGAATTCCTTCAGGCGGTCGCCGAGGGGACGATGCTTCCAGGCGTCGAGCGTGATTTCCTTGGAGGCATCCAGGTCGCGCTCGAACATGGCCTGCATCTGCACGCCGAATTGCGGCCCGAGGATGACGGCGTTGATTTCCTGGTTGTAGATGAAGCTGCGCCAGTCGAGGTTGGTCGAGCCGATGGTCGACCAGACGCCGTCGATGATCGCGGTCTTGGAATGCAGCAGTGCGTCCTGGCGTTCATAGATCCTGACGCCGCCTTCGAGCAGCTCGGTGTAGAAGGAGCGCGAGGCGTTGAGCACCAGCGCCGAATCGCTCTTGCTCGGCAACACCAGGCGTACGTCGACGCCGCGCTTGACGGCATCCTTCAACGCCTCGCGCAATTGCGGATCGGGGATGAAGTAGGCGTTGGTCAGATAGACCTTGGATTCGGCGTGCTGGATGGCCGAGATGAAGGTGGCGTAGATCACGCTGTAGGGGTCTTCGGGCGCGCTGCCGATGCCACGCACGATTTCAGGCCCCTTGTTGTCGATCTTGGGGTAGTAGTTTTTTTTCGCCAGTTCGGGACCATGCTGCTTCTGCCAGGTGTCGATGAACATCTTCTGGAATTCCGCCACCACCGGGCCGTCCATGCGCACCTGAGTGTCGCGCCACGGCACCTTGTTGGGGTTGTCTTCTTCCTTGGGTTTGCGCTTGCGGAACGAGCCGCTGGAGTACACGCTGCTGATGTTGATGCCGCCGACGAAAGCGGTCTTGCCGTCGACGATCAGCAACTTGCGGTGATCGCGCTGGTTGACTTCCCAGCCCTTGCGCGCCTGCGCCGGATTGACCGGATTGAATTCCAGCACCTGGATGCCGGCGTCGATCAGCGGCTGGAAGAATTCGCGCGGCGTACCGAGCGTGCCGACGCTGTCGTACATCAGGTTGACCTGGACGCCATGTTTCTGCCGGTCGATCAGCAGGTCGGCGAACTGCTTGCCGGCGTCGTCGTCTTCAAAGATGTAGGTTTCCATGTTGATGTGGTCGCGCGCTTCGCGGATGGCGGCGAACATCGAGGCATACGTGGCCGGCCCGTCGATCAGCAGCGAGACCTTGTTGCCGGCCACCAGCGGCGAGCCGGTAATGGCTTGTTCGACCGCGAGGTGTTTCTCGAGGATCAGGTTGTCCTGCTTGGAATCCTTGAACTTGTCGAGCACGGCCTTGCTTTGCTCGGGAGTGAGGATGCCGCGTCCGCCCTTGATCTGGATGGCCTTGGCCGATTGCGTGTCCATGTCCGGCACGATGCGTGGCAGAGAGCCGCATCCGGCCAGCGCCATGACTGCGACGGCGGCGCACAAGCGCAGGCGGTTGAGCCGTGCGGTCGCGGTGATGCTTGTGTTGAAAATCACGTGATTTTTTTGTGTAGTCATGACTGTCCTGCAAGGCGATGGTCGGGAATCCGACAATGTCATTCGGAGTATATGCCGCGCAAAAGCAGGCTTGCGGCGTGAATGCCACGTTATTGGCAGGAATCGGCGCTGTCCTACATGAAAACGAGAGGGCTGCCTACGCAGGAGTGGAGGGACGCGCCGGGTTGCGGCGGCGCAGCGTGCGGATTTTTACTTTTTGTTTATCCGGACCGCGCTTCTTTTTAGGATTTCTTTACGCGGTGCGGACTAATCTGATCCCGTTATCAATGCCACGAAAGCAGGTCCGTCATGCCCCCCATGGTCTGGAGAAAACGGTCGTCCCCGCTCACGCGTTTGCTGTTCCCGGAAGTCATGCCCTCCTTGCTGCCGGCTGCACCGGCAGAACCGCAGCCGAACGAGCCGGCGCGCCCCGGACCGCGCAAGACGCTGACGCTGCCCAAGCAGCGTGAACGCCTGATGCACATTACGGTGACGCGGGAAGAGGTCACGCATCTGCGCGAGGTGGTGATGCAGAGTTGCCATTGCGTCTGCTTCATGCGCATGTCGCCGCTGGACCATGCCCGCCGCATGTGTCTGTGCCTGTGCGTGCAGGCCGAGGCGGTGCCGATGGTGATGGATGCGGTGATGTGGGCGCTGCCGCAGGCCGAGTTCGGCCTGCGGCAATCGTAGTGCAGGCCCGGGAAGATCCGGATCAGTACACGTCGCGGCGATAGCGGCCCTGGGCGATGAGGTCTTCCAGCGCGGCTTCACCGAGCAGGTCGGCCAGCGCGGCGTCGACGCCCGCAGCCATGCCGTCGAGGCTGCCGCAGACGTACAGCACTGCGCCTTCGTCGAGCCAGGCCTTGAGCATATCGGCGGCCTGGCGCAACTTGTCCTGCACGTAGACGCGCTCGGGCTGATCGCGCGAGAAGGCGATGTCGACACGGCTGAGCATGTCGTCCTGCATCCATTGTTCGATCTCTTCGCGATAGAGGAAATCGTGGGCGCGGTGACGTTCGCCGAACAGCAGCCAGTTGCGGCGCTGGCCGCTCGCGATGCGGGCGCGCAGATGACCGCGCAAACCGGCCAGGCCGGAGCCGTTGCCGATGAAGATGGCCGGGGTCGGTTCGGGTGCGAGTGCGAAGCTGCTGTTCTCCAGCAAGCGCAATTCGACGGTGCTGCCCAAAGGCGCGTATTCCGTCAGCCAGCCCGAAGCCAGGCCGAAGCCGTCTTCATGCGCAACCTGGCGTACCAGCAGGTGTACGCGTTCGTCCTCCGGCACCGAGGCGACCGAGTAGCGACGCGATGCCAGCGGCTGCAGGGTGTCGGCCAATGCTTGCGGCGCCAGACCGGGGCCGGATCTGGGAGCCGGCAGAACGCTGCGCGACAGCGCCTCGGCCAGGGTGAGCGTGACGCCCTGATGGCGGACCGCGACGTCGCCGTCGAGGCCGGTGCGGCTCAGGAATAGTGCAACGCGGTCGGGGGCATGGCGTGGCAGAATTTCCGCCAGTGCGCCGGATTGCCACTGCACATTGCCGCCAGCGGGCGCGTCGAATTCCAGGTGGTAGATGGCCTGGCCGGCGCTGCCCGGATTGAGCAGCTTGCGTTCGCGCAGGAGCCAGCCGGCATAGGGCGCTTCGGCCGGCGCCGGCGCGGCATCTTCCAGCGGCGCGCCGCCGGTCAGCACCGCAAGTTCGCGTTGCCAGGCTGCGAGCGCGGCCGGTGCCGTGGTTGCGTTATCGTCGACTTCGATCATCGGGAAGAACGCTTGCGCGCCCTGGCTGCGCAGCCAGTGGTCGACGCTGTGGCCGAAGCCGCAGAATTTTTCATAGTGGCGGTCGCCCAGCGCCAGCAAGCCGAATTGCACGTGAGCGAGGGCGTTGCCGGGTGGTTGTGCAAGCTGCCGTGCAAAGCGGCGCGCACTGTCGGGCGGCTCGCCTTCGCCGAAGGTGCTCACCACAAATAGCGCACGGTGAAAGTGGCGCAGCCGTTCCGGATCGAGCGTGGCCAGCGATTGCACGGTGACGGCAACGCCGGCTTTCTGCAGCGCTGCAGCAGTGTGCAGCGCGATGCGTTCGGCTTGACCGGCTTGCGTGGCGTAGGCCAGCAGTACGCTTTCCTTGCCTTCCTTGCTGCCGCCGCCCGGGCTGGTCACGACGGCTTCGCGGCTGCGGTCGAGCAGGGCGCGTTCGGCGCGCACCGCGCGCTTCTTGCGTCGGCGGTCGAGGTACAGCATCCAGCCGGTGATGCCGAACAGCGGCATGATCAGTGCTGCAATCGTCATCACGATGCGACCCGGCATGCCAAAGTAGGTGCCCATGTGCAGCGGATAGATCGCGCCGATGAAGAGGCCGCCGGCATCCTTGTCGGCGAAGCGTTCATTGAGCTTGATTTCGCCGGTCAGCGGCAACACGTTCAGGCGATTGCGTGCGCGCTCGTGCGAGGCGTCGGGCAGCAGGTAATTGAACTGGACCGGCTGCGCGGTCTTGTCGGAAATGCGGATGTTGACCAGCGTGTACGGACCGGCCTCGCGCACGAACACGTCCCAGGCCAGCGTGAGGTCGAGCGGTGCAGCTTCGGCTTTGTCCGCCCTGTCCTTCTCTTTGTCCATGCCCATGCCTTTGGGCTTTTCGCGTTTGGCTTGCGGCGCACGCACTTCCTGCCCGGCTAGGCTGTTGACGCCGGCTTTGAACCAGTCGAACGCCCAGTACATCCCCGTCGTAGTAAAGACCACGTACATCACCAGCGCCCAGGTGCCGATCACCGAATGCAGGTTCCACAGGAAGGAACGGCCCGAGAGGCCGAAGTCCAGCTTGAACCAGGCGCGCCAGTTCAGCGCGCGGCGCGGCCAGCGCATGTAAAGCCCCGACAGCGCCAGGACCAGCAGGCACATCGACAGGCTGCCGGCGACGATCTTGCCGGTATCGGTCGGCAGCAGCAGCCAGCGGTGGAAGCGTTCGGTGAATTCGAAGAACTCGTTGCCGGCCAGCGGCGGCAGCAGTGCGCCGGTGTAGGGATCGGCGTAGCGCATTTCGCCGCGGCGCACGCCCGGCGGCGGGGCGAAGTTGATGCGCACGGAAGCGCCGGGCCGGACCGACGCGATGAGCACCGCGACGCGCTCATGCGGGACCTCGGCGCGCAGGCGTTCCAGAATCTGCGGCGGCGTCAGCATGGCCTGGTCGCGCACGGCGACATGGACGATGCCGGGATTAAGCCAGTCGGTAATTTCTTCGCGGAAAGACAGAATGGCGCCGGTCACGCCGATGAACATCAGCACGGTCCCTGCAGTGATGCCGATGAACCAGTGCACCTGGAACCAGATTTTCTTGAACATTGTTTTTCTCTTGTGGGCCGCGCGGCTTGCTGACGCCGGTGGATGGCGTTTTCGCTAAAGCGCCCTATTATAGAGGATAGACGAATGAGAATTATTCCAAAAATATCTCATTGTTCAAATGTCAATGCGGTGCGGGCGCATCCTTTTGCAGCACCATGCTGGCAAGGATCATCGCCGCCACCAGCAACGCCACCGGCAACAGTCCGCGATGCAGCAGGAAACCGGCGATCTGCGTACCCACGCCCGACAGCGTCAGCGCGAGGAACATCAGGAACCCCGAGGCCAGGCTGGTCAGCGACTTCGGCACCGACAGCGCGCGCGTCACGGTGGACGGTCCACGCAGGCCGAGGCCGGCGCAGAACAGCATCCAGCATCCGATCAGCGGCGCGACATGGCGCTGGTCCAGCAGGCCCAGCGCGATCAGTCCCGCCACCGAAATCAACTGAACAATGGCGCCGGCATTCATCAGCTTGAACGTGCCGCAACGATGCGCCATGGCGCCGGCGCGCGAGGCCGCGATGATGAAGGAGGACACGCCGCAGACCTGCATCAGCGCAAAGGCGCCGGGACCGCGACCGCTCCATTGTTCGATCAGGTGCGGCGCGCTGGCGACGAAGGTGACCAGCGCGCCGAAGGTCAGGCCGTACACGGCGGCGTCGCGCAGGTACACGCGATTCCTGAGCAGCACGGCGTAGCTGACGGTTTCATCGGCGTCGTGCAGCACTTGCCTGCCCGGCACCAGTTTCAGGATGAACGGCAGCAGCGCCAGCGCGAGGACGGCCACCAGCCAGAAATTGCTGCGCCAGCCCGACACCAGCAGGATGCCCGTGCCGATCACCGGCGCGACGGCGGGGATGACGGATTCGGCGATGCTGACCCAGGAAATCGCCCTGATCGCATCGGCATCGGCGAAGCGTCGCCGCAACAGCACCGGCACCACCACGGTGGCGGCGCCCGCGCCGATGCCTTGCACGGTGCGGTAAATGATCAGTGCGTCGACATCCTCCGCCAACGCACAGGCCACGCCGGTGACCGCCAACAGGGCAACCCCCGCGAGCAAGGTATTGCGCATGCCGAGCTTGTCGGCCAGCGCGCCCCACAGCAGTTGCGACAGCGCCAGCGCAATCATGAAAGAAGAAATCGTCGCCTGCACGGCCGGCACGTCGCTGCCGAGATCGTGGGCGAGATGGGGCAGCGCAGGCAGGTAAAGATCGGTGGCCAGCATGCCGACGCCGGTGAGCGCGGCGAGCGGGACGATTTGCAGCAGAGGAGGACGGGACATCGGAAAAACTCAGTAAGACGCAAGGAGCGGAAACATGGGGCGGCAGGCATGCAGGAAGTCGCACGCAGGTGCGCTGCCCGGAACGCGGAGAGCGGCCATGATACCACCGGCTTTTCCGAGGAGCGTTTTTGCCGGGCGCCACCCCAGCGTAGGGGCTGTGTGCAGGATTACGTCAACGGCGATAAAAATCTGGTCTAATCTCAAATCCAAATGGTATAGTGATCATACCAGTTAGAAAATTTCATAAAACACTGGCGAGGCAGGTAACTGCACATCACTAAAACCACCGTCAGAAACGCTTTCCGAAAAGCGTCGGCGGGAAAACAAGGTTGTTGTTGATTCGGCAATACCCTTGTTCAATCAACTGAGGAGACAGCATGGAGGCAGCAACAAGCGCCGTCGAAAAGTCGGCAATCAGGAAAGTATCGTTACGGCTGGTGCCGTTCGTCGCACTGATGTTCTTTATCAATTTTCTGGACCGCACGGCGATTTCCTTCGCCGGTCCGAATGGCATGACCAAGGACCTCGCCCTCACGGCGGCACAGTTCGGCTTTGCTGCGGGCGTGTTTTTCATCGGCTACGTACTGCTGGAAATTCCCAGCAATCTGGCGCTGCACAAGTACGGCGCCCGTCGCTGGCTGGCGCGCATCATGGTGACCTGGGGCATCGTCGCGCTGCTGTTCACCTGGGTCAGCAATGTCGAGGGTCTGTATGTCTTGCGCTTCCTGCTGGGCGTCGCCGAAGCCGGCTTCTTCCCGGGCGCGATCCTGTTCCTGAGCATGTGGGTGCCGGCCCGCCATCGCAGCCATATCCTGGCGCTGTTCTATCTCGCGCAGCCGCTGACCATCGTCATCGGGGCTCCGGTCGCAGCGTTGCTGATCGAGGCGCACGGCCTGTTCGGACTGGAGGGCTGGCGCGTGATGTTCGCCGGCGTGGCGATCCCTGCCATCGTTGTTGGCGTGATCGCCTGGTTCTATCTGGCCGACAAGCCGGCCGACGCCAAATGGCTCAATGAAGCCGAGCGCAACTGGCTCACGGCCGCGCTGGCCAGCGAAAACAAGATCAAGCGCATCACCGCTCAATCCAATGTCACCTCGGCGCTGACCAACAGCCGCGTGTGGTTGCTGTCGCTGGTGTATTTCGGCCTGATCTACGGTTTGTATGCGCTGGCGTTCTTCCTGCCTACCATCATCGGCGGCTTCGAAGCGCAATTCGGCAGCAAATTCAACGTCTTTCAAAAGGGACTGATCACGGCGATTCCTTACCTGCCGGCGGCGGTTGCGCTGTACCTCTGGAGCCGCGACGCCACCCATCGCGGCGTGCGCAGCTGGCACGTGGGCGTACCGGCCCTGCTGGGCGCGGTCAGTATTCCGATGGCGCTGTACATGAACACGCCGGCGGCGACGGTGGCGGCCATCACGGTCACCGCCTGCGCCATCTTCTCGGCCTTGCCGACCTTCTGGTCGATTCCGGCGCGCTTCCTGTCGGGCGCTGCCGCGGCGGCAGGCATTGCGCTGATCAATACGGTCGGCAACGCCGCCGGCTTCATCGCACCGTTCGTTACGGGCGCCATCAAGGACGCGACCGGTTCCTACCAGGCGCCGATGTTCGTGGTCGGCGCGCTGATGCTGACCTCGGCGGTGGTGATCTTTGCCATCGGAGCGGGCGTACGGCAAGAGCAAACCTTGCCGTCGGAACTGCAGGGAAAGGCGATCGCGGATTAGCGTCTCACCGTGCATCCTCGGCAAATTTTTGTATTACCGAATCATTGAATCGTCACTGAGCAACTGGAGAATCATCATGAAGGAAAAAATCGCCCTGTTCGGCGCCGGCGGCAAGATGGGTGTGCGGCTGGCCAAGAATCTCAAGAAATCCGACTACCGCGTGGCCCACGTGGAAGTCAGCCAGGCAGGCCAGCAGCGCCTCAAGGAAGAGCTCGGCGTGGAGTGCGTGAGCATCGACGCGGCATTGGACAACGTCGACGTCGTCATCCTGGCGGTGCCGGATACGCTGATCGGCAAAATCGCCGCAGAGATTTCGCCCAAGCTGCGCGCCGGCGTGATGGTGATGACGCTGGATGCGGCTGCGCCGTTCGCCGGCCATCTGCCGGACCGTCCGGACCTGGTCTATTTCGTGGCCCACCCTTGCCATCCGCCGATCTTCAACGACGAGACGACGCAAGAAGGCCGTCGCGATTTCTTCGGCGGCGGTGCCGCCCGGCAATCGATTACCAGCGCGCTGATGCAAGGTCCCGAGTCGGCCTTCGACCTGGGCGAAGACGTGGCCAAGGTGATCTATCAACCGATCCTGCGCAGCTATCGCCTGACGGTGGACCAGATGGCGATCCTGGAACCGGGCCTGTCGGAAACCGTCTGCGCCACCTTGCTTTACGCGATGAAGCAGGCCATGGACGAGACCGTGCGCCGCGGCGTACCCGAGGAAGCCGCGCGCGATTTCCTGCTGGGCCACATGAACATTCTGGGGGCGGTGATTTTCAAGGAAATCCCCGGCGCGTTTTCGGACGCCTGCAACAAAGCGATCCAGAACGGCCTGCCGCGCCTGTTGCGCGACGATTGGCTGAACGTCTTCGATCACGATGAAATCGCCGAAAGCATCCGGCGCATCACCTGAGCACCTGCAGCCGCAGACATCCGTGGCGATCGTTGCCACGGATGAACCAGACTATCAGCGAGTAAAACATGGAACGCATCTACGCCAGCTATTGGCTGGAAACCGGCGATGATCCCGCCCGCGCCGCCGAGGTCATCGCCGGCGAACAATCGAGCGGCACCTTCGTCGCCCTGCCGACCGAGACGCCCGAACTGAAGGAACGCTCCGGCGCACGTGTCGAGCGCCTCGACATCCTGGGCCACAGCAAACAACCCAGCTTGCCGGGCGGCATGCCGTCGCAGCGCTACACCCAATGCGAACTGGAGATTTCCTGGCCGTTGGAAAACCTCGGCCCCTCGCTGCCCAACCTGATGGCGACCATCGCGGGCAATCTGTTCGAGTTGCGCCAGGTGTCCGGCCTGCGCCTGACCGGCTTGCGTCTGCCGCCGGCGTTTGCCCGAGCCTATCAGGGACCGGCCTTCGGTATCGCCGGTACGCGCCGCCTGAGCGGCGTGACACACGGTCCGCTGATCGGCACCATCATCAAACCGAGCGTCGGCCTGTCGGTTGACGAGACCGTACAGCAAGTGCGCGAACTGGTCTCCGGCGGCGTCGACTTCATCAAGGATGACGAATTGCAGGCCGATGGCGCACGGTGTCCTTTCGATGAGCGCGTACGCGGCGTGATGCGGGTCATCAACGAGCATGCCGAGCGGACCGGGAAAAAAGTCATGATGGCCTTCAACCTGACCGGCGATCTCGACCAGATGCGCCGGCGCCACGACCTGGTGCTGGCCGAAGGCGGCACCTGCGTGATGGCCAGTCTCAATTCGATCGGCCTGATCGGTTTGCAGGAGCTGCGCCGCCATGCACAACTGCCGATCCATGCGCATCGCGCCGGCTGGGGTTACCTGACGCGCTGTCCGCAGCTGGGCTGGGATTACGCGCCGTGGCAGATGCTGTGGCGCCTGGCCGGCGCCGATCACATGCACGTCAACGGCCTGCGCAACAAATTCAGCGAGCCCGACGACAGCGTCATCGCCGCAGCGCGCTCGGTGCTTAGCCCGGTGATGCCCGATGCGCCGCTGTCGGCCATGCCGGTCTTCAGCTCGGGACAGACCGGTTTGCAAGCGGCCGACACCTATCGCGCCATCGGTTGCGCGGATCTGATCCACACCGCCGGCGGCGGCATCTTCGGGCATCCGCAAGGCGTGTCGGCCGGTGTCGAAGCGCTGCGCGAATCCTGGGTGGCGGCGATGGAAGGCGTGCCGCTGGAACGTCATGCCGAGCGCCATCCAGCCTTGCAGGCTGCGCTCGGTTTTTGGAAATAAGTGCACTGCTCATGACGACAGACGGAAAAGAAAACGCCTTGCCGGCAGGTTTGCTGCTGGCGTACTACGGTGACGATTTCACCGGTTCGACCGACGCGATGGAAGTAATGGCGGCGGCGGGTTTGCCGACGGTGCTGTTCCTGCAGACACCCGACCGCGCCATGCTGCAACGCTTTCCGGACGTGCGCTGCGTCGGCATCGCCGGTTCTTCGCGCGGCCGTTCACCGGAATGGATGGGCGAGCATCTGCCGGGAGCGTTTTCGCAACTGGCGGCGCTGCATCCGCCGCTGATGCAATACAAGGTGTGCTCGACGTTCGACTCGTCGGCGACGACCGGCTCCATCGGCCGCGCCATCGATCTGGGTGTGGTGCACATGCCCGGCACATGGTCGCCGATGATCGTCGGCGCGCCGCGGTTAAAGCGCTATCAGCTGTTCGGCAACCTGTTTGCGGCCGTCGACGGCGTCGGCTATCGCCTCGATCGCCATCCGACCATGGCGCGCCATCCTGTTACGCCGATGGCCGAATCGGATTTGCGCCGTCATCTGGCGCTGCAGACGCAACGCCGCATCCAGCTGATCGACATGGTCCAGTTGCGCAATGGTGCGGCGGCGGACGCGCAGAGTCTGGCGCGCCTCAAGGGGGCGGACGCGCCTGTGGTCATGCTCGACGTGCTCGACGAAGAAACCTTGCGCGAAGCCGGCCGCCTGGTATGGGAGCAGCGCGGCGCGGGCGTGTTCAGTGCATCGTCATCCGGGTTGCAATACGCGTTGACGTCGTACTGGCGCTCGCGCGGCTGGATTGCAGAAAAGACTTCATTGCCGAAAGCCGGGCCGGTTCCGGTCATCGCCGCAGTCAGCGGAAGTTGTTCGCCGGTGACAGCCGGACAGATCGCCTGGGCGCGCACGCATGGATTTGCGGTGGAACGACTGGATCTGGCGGCGGCGCTCGGCGCCGGCAGTCGCGAGACGGAACTGGCGCGTGTCGTCGCGCTGGCGGCGGCGGCGATCCGCGCGGGACGCAGTCCGCTGGTGTACAGCGCCGAAGGTCCGGATGATCCTTGCGTCATCGGTTTCGACGCGATAGCAAGGCACGCCGGTCTCGGCCGCGCCGAGGCGGCGCGTCGCGTCGGCGCCGCGCTGGCCGAGATCATGCGGCGCCTGCTCGATACCTGCACGGTGTCGAGGCTGGCGATTGCCGGCGGGGATAGTTCAGGCGAGGTGGCCGGCGCGCTCGACATCAGCGCGCTCAGCGTATGCGCCGCGATGTCGCCGGGGGCACCCTTGTGTCGCGCCTGGTCCGACAATCCGCGCCGCGACGGGCTGGAAGTGGTCCTCAAGGGCGGGCAGGTCGGCGCGCGCAGCTTTTTCGGCGATGTCCTCGAAGGAGCGTCACCGGTTTCCACCTGATCCTGGTCCGATCCGTGAGCGAGGGGCAGTAAAATTGATGTGCTAAAGTTCCATCTCAATTTTCATTCACGCCTTATTCAAGCTGACGCAATGACGCAAGCCATGCCGGAAACCATACAGCGACGCAAGTTATATCAAGAAGTCCTGGAACGCCTGATGGAGCGCATCCATAGCGGTGAACTGCCGCCCGGATCGCAACTGCCGTCGGAACGTGAGCTGATGGAGCAGTACGGCGTGGGCCGCCCTGCGGTGCGTGAAGCGCTGCAGGCGATGGAGCGCTCCGGCTTTGTCGAGATCGCCCACGGCGAGCGCGCCCGCGTGGTCGATCCGACCGCCGACCGCTTGATCGCCCAGATCGCCATCGGCGCACAGCATTTGCTGCGCACCAAGCCCGCCATGCTGGGACATCTCAAGGAAGCCCGCGTCCTGCTCGAAACCAGCACCGCCCGCATGGCCGCCGAGCGCGCCACTGAAGAGCAGATCGCGCGCCTGCGCCTGAGCATTGCGCAGCACCGCGCGTCCATGGTCAACCTGGAAGAGTTCATCGAACGTGACATGGCCTTTCATCGGGAGATCGCCGACATCAGCGGCAATCCTCTGTTTCCCTCCATCGTCGAATCGATGTTCAAGTGGGCCGGAGAGTTTTATTTCACGCTGGTGCGCGCGCCGGGTGCGGAAGAACTTACGCTGGCCGAACATCAGCGCATCGTCGACGCCATCGCGGCCCATGACGGCGATGCTGCTGCCGAAGCGATGCGCAGTCACCTGATGCGCGCCAACGCGCTGTATCGGGAACTCGGGCAGCAGTAAGAGCAGCAGTCCGTCCCTTCAGGCGCGGATCAGCGCCACCAGCGCCTGCGCCAGTTCATTATCCTTGTCGGCCAGTTTGCCGATCACATCGAGATGATGGCCGTCGGCCAGCCTGACTTGCCGTACCGGGAATCCCGCCGCCTGCAAGCGCAGTCCGTATGCCGCCAGCTGGCGATGGAATTCGGCGGATTCGGCGCCGCCGGCGCTCAGCACCACCGGCATCGGCAGCCGCGGCAGATGATGCAGGGGACTGAATTGCTGCACCTGGGACTGATCCAGTTGCAGCGCCTCATTCAGGTAGCACAGGCGAATCGGCTCCAGGTCGTAGAGCCCGCTGACGCTGCACAATCCCTTCACGGCATTGTCCGGCAAACCGCTATCCTGCCAGTCGGTCGCCGCCAGTATGGCTGCCAGATGGCCGCCTGCCGAATGTCCGGCGACATAGATGTCGTCGGCATTGAAGCCCAGTTGCGCCGCTTGCCGGTACAGCCAGGAGAAGGCCAGGCGCACGTCGCCGACGATCTCGGGCATGTCGACCTCGGGAGCTAGCCGGTAATTGATCATGGCCACGGCGATGCCGGCCTCGTGGCAAGGCCCGGCCAGGTGGCTGAAGTCGTCCTTGTCCAGCGAGCGCCAGTAGCCGCCGTGGATGAACACCAGCAAGGGCGCATCGGCCTGCGTCGCCGGGAAATAATCCAGCGCCTGCAGGCGATGCGCGCCGTAGTGCAGGTTGGTGCGCACTTCATGCTGCTGCCGGTACGCGCGCGCGGTTTCATTCCAGCTGTCGAAGATATCCTGAAAGCGCGGAATGCCGGCGCGCACATTGTATTGACGGTCGAGCTGATCGCGGTCGTAGTGCAGGTAATGCTTCATCGCGTCTCCTGAATCTTGTAACACTTACTGTTCCGCAAAGTGCTCGGAAACGAATCCGCGCAGCCACTGGTTGCCTTCGTCCTGGTTGAAGCGGCGGTGCCAGAAGATATTGGTCTGCAGCGACGGCAGCCGCAAGGGCGGACGAATGTATTGTAGGTTGAATGGTTGCGCCGCGCTCTCGGCCAGTTTTTGCGGCACCGTCACGATCAGGTCGGTGGTGCTGACGATATAGGGAACGGCGGTGAAATGCGGTACGCGGAAATTGACGTTGGCGCGGATGCCGGCTTTTTCCAGATTCTGATTGATGCGATCGTAGGGGCTTTCCAGCGAGGACACCACCAGATGTTGCGCCGCCAGGAAATCCTTCATCGTCACGGTCTTGCCGCTCAGCGGATGACCCTGGCGGAACATGCTCACATAGTTCTGGCGAAACAGCCGGCGCTGGTACAGCGCACCAGAGACGTTGTCGAAGGCGCCGATGGCGAGGTCGACCCGGCCCGATTCCATCTCGCTCTTGAGATCGATGGCGCCGGCGCGCACCGTGCTGATCTGGATGCCGGGCGCGAGCCGGGCACAGGTCTCGATCAGCAGCGGCATGAAGTACACCTCGCCGACGTCGGTCATGGCGATGGTGAAATGGCGCGCGCTGCCCGCCGCCGAGAACGGCTCCTGCCGGTTCAGCGCCTTCGACACGTGCATCAGCGCCGCCGCCACCGGCTCGGCCAGCTGCTGTGCGAACGGCGTCGGCTGCATGCCTTGCGCTGTGCGTACGAACAGCTCGTCGCCGAAGGTGCGGCGCAGGCGCGCCAGCGCATTGCTGACGGCCGGCTGCGACAGGTTCAGGCGGCGCGCCACCGAGGAAATCTGGCGATCCTGGAACACTTCCTGAAACACCACCAGCAGGTTGAGGTCGATGTCTTTGGGTTCGATCATGCTCGTGCAGCGCTTCCGTTATTTTTCCGACCACTATTCATAATATCAATGGACAACATTTACCCATTTATATCGTAAAAGTCGGATCATTGCACCACTCATAAAAAAACGCGACGTCGTCCTGCGTGTTGTCATGCAGGCAAGTTGCGACCATCCACAACCAATAAGGAGGAGCAAGGATGCAATCCGATGTCATCAATGTCGACCAGGTCGTCGAGCAGAGCCGTTTCGGCGCCTTTCAATTCGGTCTGCTGCTGCTGTGCGGCCTGTGCCTGATCATCGACGGTTTCGACATCCAGGCCATGGGTTACGTCGCGCCCGCCATCATCGGCGACTGGCACGTCAACAAGGCCAGCCTCGGTCCGGTGTTTGGCGCCGGCCTGTTCGGCATGCTGCTCGGTTCGCTGGTGCTCACCCCCGTGGGCGACAAATACGGCCGCCGTCCGGTGCTGATCATCTCCACCTTTTTCTTCGCCGCCTGCATGCTGCTGACCACGCGCGTGCAAACCATCGATGAATTGCTGGTCCTGCGCTTCATCACCGGCTTCGGCCTCGGCAGCATCATGCCCAACGCAATGGCGCTGGTCGGCGAGTTCAGCCCGAACAGCTCGCGCGTAACGCGCATGATGCTGGTGTCGTGCGGCTTTACCGTCGGCGCAGCGGTCGGCGGCTTCGTCAGCGCGGCGCTGATCCCGGCCTTCGGCTGGCGTTCGGTGTTCCTGGTCGGTGGCCTGATCCCGGCGGCGCTGGGCGTGGCGATGCTGATCTGGTTGCCGGAGTCGATCCAGTTCCTGGTGTTGCGCAAGCGTCCGATGAAACAAGTGGCGCGCTGGCTCAACAAGGTGCAGCCGGGTTTGCTGGTTACCGAAAGCAGCACCGTGGTGGTCAAGGAAGCGCGCAACGACGGCATGCCGGTGGCCGAACTGTTCCGGGAGGGCCGCGCCGGCGTCACGCTGCTGCTGTGGCTGATCAGCTTCATGAACCTGATCAACCTATATTTCCTGTCCAACTGGTTGCCGACGCTGATCAAGGACGCCGGTTATTCGACCGGCGCAGCGGTGCTGATCGGCACTTCGCTGCAAGTCGGCGGTATCGTCGGCACGCTGACGCTGGGCTGGTTCATCAATCGCTTCGGATTTACCCGCGTGCTGGGCAGCTGCTTCGTAGTGGCGTGCGTCTTCATCGCCCTGATCGGTCACGTCGCCGCGACGCCGGTGCTGCTGTTCATCTGCGTAGTGGTAGCCGGCTTCTGCGTGGTGGGCGGACAGCCTGCGGTCAATGCGCTGGCCGGCACTTTCTACCCGACCCAGCTGCGCTCGACCGGCATCGGCTGGGCGCTCGGCATCGGCCGCATCGGCTCGGTGCTGGGGCCGGTCATCGGCGGCCAGCTGATCGCCATGCAATGGGCCAACGGTTCGCTGTTCATGGCTGCGGCCGTACCGGCGATCATCTCGGCGCTGATGGTGGCGCGCCTGCATTGGTATCGCCCGCAATAGTTTTTGGAATCGGTTTTTTGAGAAGGACGCATCATGAATACGCGTGCAGAATCTTTCATTGCCCAAGCGGTGATCAGGACCGCCGGTTATCAGTCCGGCTTCGGCAACGAGTTTGCGACCGAGGCGCTGCCCGGCGCGTTGCCGGTCAATCAGAACTCGCCGCAGCAAGTCGCCTACGGCCTGTATGCCGAACAATTGTCCGGCACCGCCTTTACCGCTCCGCGCGGGCACAACCGTCGCTCGTGGCTGTATCGGATTCGTCCGGCGGCGATGCATGAGCCGTTCGAGCGCATCGGCAACGGCCTGGTCGATCGCTTCGACGACGTCGAGACGCCGCCCAACCAGTACCGCTGGGATCCGCATCCCATGCCCGACGCGCCCACCGATTTCGTCGCAGGACTGATCACCATGGCCGGCAACGGTTCGCCCGATGCTCAGACCGGTTGCGCGATTCACTTGTATGCGGCCAACCAGTCGATGACCGACAGCTACTTTTATTCCGCCGACGGCGAATTGCTGATCGTGCCGCAAACCGGCCGCCTGCAGCTGCTCACCGAACTGGGGGCGATCGACATCGAGCCGCAGGAGATCGCGGTGATTCCGCGCGGCGTGCGCTTCCAGGTCAAGCTGCCCGACGGCGCCGCGCAGGGTTATGTGTGCGAAAACTTCGGTGCGCTGCTGCGCTTGCCCGACCTCGGTCCGCTGGGCTCCAACGGCCTCGCCAATCCGCGCGACTTCCTGACGCCGCATGCCTGGTATGAAAACCGGGAAGGCGACTTCAGGCTGATCGCCAAATTCGGCGGCAACCTGTGGCAGGCCAGGATCGGGCATTCGCCGCTGGACGTGGTGGCATGGCACGGCAACTACGCGCCGTACAAATACGACCTGCGCCATTTCAACACCATCGGATCGATCAGCTACGACCATCCCGATCCGTCGATCTTCCTCGTGCTGCAGGCGCAGAGCGATACGCCGGGCGTCGATACGCTGGACTTCGTGATCTTCCCGCCGCGCTGGCTGGCGGCGGAAAACACCTTCCGCCCGCCGTGGTTCCATCGCAACGTGGCGAGCGAATTCATGGGGCTGATCCACGGTGTGTACGATGCCAAGGCCGAAGGCTTCCGTCCCGGCGGCGCCAGCCTGCACAATTGCATGACCGGCCACGGCCCCGACGGCGCCACGTTCGAGAAGGCCAGCCGCAGCGACACCAGCAAGCCTGACAAGGTCGGCGACACCATGGCCTTCATGTTCGAGACGCGCAATGTGATCAAGCCGACGCGCCATGCGCTGAGCTCGCCGACGCTGCAAAAGAATTACTACCAGTGCTGGATGGATATCAAAAAGAACTTTGACCCGCACTTCAATCCACAACATCGTCCGGAGCAACAATGAGCATCATCCTGAATGAAACCCACGACGCTGACCTGCGAAGCTGGGTCGCCTCGGCCAATGCCGCGGGCAGCGATTTCCCGATCCAGAACCTTCCGTACGGCGTGTTCCGCAGGAGCGGCCGGGAAGGCGACGAGGTTTTCCGCGCCGGCGTTGCCATCGGCGACAGCATCCTCGACTTGCGCGCGGCGTTCGAAAGCGGCGCATTCGCCGGTTTCGGCGAGACCGTGCACAAGGCCATCGTCGCAGCGACGGCGGGGAGTAATCTGAATCCGCTGATGGAACTCGATGCAGCGGCATGGTCGGCCCTGCGCCTGGCCTTGTCGACTCTGTTGCGCGATGGTTCGGTGCATCAGTCGCAGTTGCAGGCGGCGCTGGTGCCGCAGGCGGAAGCCGAACACGCCTTGCCGGCGCAGATCGGCGACTACACCGACTTCTACACCTCGATCCATCACGCCACCGCCATCGGCAAGCTGTTCCGCCCGGACAATCCGCTGCTGCCGAATTACAAATGGGTGCCGATCGGCTATCACGGCCGCTCCTCCTCGATAGCAGTCTCGGGCCAGCAATTTCGCCGTCCGCTCGGCCAGCTCAAATCGCCGACGTCAGACACGCCGGTGTTCGGCGCGTGCAAGCGTCTCGACTATGAAATGGAAGTCGGCGTCTTCATGGGGCAGGGCAACGCCATCGGCGACGCCATTGCCATCGGTGCCGCCGAGTCGCATGTGTTCGGCCTGTGCCTGTTGAACGACTGGTCGGCGCGCGACGTGCAGGCCTGGGAATACCAGCCGCTCGGCCCTTTCCTGGCGAAGAATTTTGCTTCGACGATTTCACCATGGATCGTCACCATCGAAGCGCTGGCGCCGTATCGTGCCGCGTGGACGCGCGATGCCGCCGATCCGCAGCCGCTGGCCTATCTCGATGCGCCGGAGGTGCGCGAGCACGGCGCCTTCGACGTGCAACTGGAAGTACTGCTGCAGACCAAAGCCATGCGCGAGGCCGGCACGGCGCCGCAACGTCTGTCGCTGAGCAATTTCCGCGATGCTTACTGGACCGTGTCGCAACTGGTGGCGCACCACACCGTCGGTGGTTGCAACCTGCGCGCGGGCGACCTGCTCGGTTCGGGCACGCTATCGGGACCGACGCCGGAGTCGGCCGGTTCGCTGCTGGAACTGACCGCCGGCGGCAAACAATCGATCAACCTGAACAATGGCGAAACGCGCGTCTTCATCGAAGACGGCGATACCGTCATCATGCGCGGCTGGGCCGGATGCGATGGTTTGCCGCGCATCGGTTTCGGCGAGGTCGCGGGCACCGTGCTGCCGGCGCGCGAGGTTTGAACAGTACAAGGAGACAGGGCCATGACGATTCATCTCTACAGCTATTTTCGCAGTTCGGCGTCGTATCGCGTGCGGATCGCCCTGCATCTCAAGGGGCTGTCCTACGACACCGTGCCGGTGCATCTGCTCAACAACGGCGGCGAACAATATGCGCCGGCATTCAGCGCCCTGAATCCGCAGTCGTTGGTGCCGGTGATGGAGGAAGAGGGACGTCATATCACGCAATCGCTGGCGATCCTGGAATATCTGGAAGAGCGCTTCCCGACCCCGGCGCTGCTACCCCCGGGTTTGCTCGACCGCGCTCACGTGCGCGAAATTGCGCTGGCGATCGCTTGCGACATCCATCCGCTCAACAACCTGCGGGTGCTGCGCATGCTCAAGCAGGAGCTGGGCCTGAGTGACGAGATCAAGCAGCAGTGGATACAGCATTGGATCACGCTCGGCTTCGGCGCGCTGGAAACGCAACTGGCGGGCAGCCCCCGGCGCGGCCGTTTTTGCTTCGGCGATACGCCGACCATGGCCGATTGCTGCCTGATCCCGCAGATCTTCAATGCCCGCCGCTTCAACGTCGACATGACGCCTTACCCGACGCTTGCGGCTATTGAGGAAGCCTGTAGCGCGCTCGAGGCCTTCCAGCTGGCGCAGCCTTCGGCCCAGCCCGACGCGGCGTAATTTTCTGCAGCCTCGTTCGAGGCGTCCGCCGGCGGCGCCGTCGTTGCCGCCGGCAATCTCTCCCAAGAGCATCTTGAAATCCTGCCACGGTATTGCGTTGCAGGGATTTCGAGTAATGCCTGTTGGAAATTTACCAAAGTTTGTCGCCTGGACGTACTGCGCATCCCGGAAATGGCGGGAGCGCTGGCGATTGCCGGTATAATTTTCTGCGCTGCCGATAATAAAAAAAGACACACGTGGTCCGATGGCAAAAAAGCAATATTGCAGACGCTCGCACCGTCTGTCCATAAAACGATTCAGTCTGACTCAGGGAATCACGTTGTCGTGATGACGGGAAGCGGGAAATGACATCGACTTGACATGCCGCTGCACCGCGCCGCAGGAGAAGACTGCGGTCGTGGGAGGCGTGCAGAGCGACAGATGTTCACCACCACGTTCACGCATGCCGACGCTGTTTCCGGGGGGCGGTTTTTCTTCGCTGGGGTTCAAGTATGCAAGTGGTCAGCCGACCTTATCGCTGGGCGATTTACGGTTTGCTGGTGGTCGTGATCGCCGCCGGTATCGGGCTGTTTTTCGCCATGGCGCGCACGGCCAAGGATATCCGCGCGTCGACGACGCCGCTGCTGCAGGAAAAAATCCCCACGCTGCGCCACTTGTCCGATTTTGAAAGTGCATTGCTGCGCTACCAGCTGGCGCTCAACAAGTATTACGTCGCCTCCATCGGACGCGACCGCTTCGACACCCTGGAAACCCAGGCCGGCGAAGAAATGGCCGACAACTTCGACTACGTGCGGCGCGACTTGCAGCAGGCTACCGAGATGGGCAATCTGCGCAGCAACTACGACGCCGTGCTGGCGATGGGCCCGGTGCTCGAAAAGATCATGCTGGCGCCGCCGGTCAACCGGGAAAAGGCGCGCCTGCTGCTCAGCGAACTCAACGTCAGGACCAACCAGATCCGCGTCTTGCTCGGCAAGGCCAAGCACGAGGTTGAAGCCGGCGTCTATGAAGTGGGCGACATGGCCAACAGCGGCGTCGACGAGATTTCACGGCTGGTGCATATCTACAGCGTCGGCATGCTGCTAACCGCCTTGTTCATGATGTATCACGTATGGGCGCGCTTCCGTTCCGAGAATGTGCTGGCCTTCCAGGCGGCGCATGATCCGTTGACCGGGCTGGCGCACCGCGGCTCGTTCGAGCGTCGCCTCAAGACGATGGCGGACCAGCCGCACACGGTGGTGCTGGGTATGATCGACCGCTTCGAGCGCGTGGTCGGCGGCCTCGGCCATGCGTTCGGCGATCGCCTGATGCAGGAAATGGCGACCCGCATCAAGCGCGCAGCCGAACGTCACGGCGGCGAGGTGTTCCGCCTCAACGGCGCCAACGTGGCGATCCTGTACAAGTCCAACGGCGACAACGTCAGCTTCCAGGAAGCCCTGTCGAGCCTGCAGGAATACATGCGCCAACCGTTCGAGTTCGGCCAGCACGAGATTTTTTCCAGCATGAGCATGGGCGGCGCCGAGTATCCGCGCGACGGCGCCGAGCCCGCGCACCTGCTGCAGAATGCCGATGCGGCGCTGCAGGCGGCGCGCGACGCCGGCGGCGATTGCTTTGTGCAGTATTCGAATGCGCTCAACACGCGCGCGCAGGAACGCCTGGCGCTGGAAGCGCAACTGCGCCACGCGATCGAACGCAACGAACTGGAATTGCATTTCCAGCCGCAACAGGGGCTGACCGACGATCGCCTGGTCGGCTTCGAGGCGCTGGTGCGCTGGCGCCGCAACGGCGAGCTGATTTCACCTGCCGACTTCATTCCGCTGGCCGAAGAGTCCGGCCTGATCGTACCGATCGGCGACTGGGTGCTGGCCGAAGCGTGCCGCCAGGCCAAGATCTGGAGCTTGGAGACGCCGCGCAAATTCGTCATCGCGGTGAACATCTCGCCGCGCCAGTTCCACCATCCATCCTTCCTGCGCCGCGTCACCACCACGCTCAGCGAAAGCATGATCGATCCATCCTTCATCGAGCTGGAAATCACCGAAGGCATCGTCATGCGCGATGTCGAACGCACCATCGAGTTGCTGGAAGACCTGCGCAAGCGCGGCCTGACGCTGGCGATCGATGACTTCGGTACCGGGTACTCGTCGCTGGCCTATCTCAAGCGATTCTCGATCGACAAGCTCAAGATCGATCAGTCCTTCATCCGCCACCTGCGCCCCAACAGCGAAGACGCGGCGATCGTGCAGGCGGTCATCAACCTGGGCCATCATCTGGGCTTGTCGGTGATCGCCGAAGGCGTGGAAACCGTGACCCAGCGTGAACTGCTGCGCGCCTGGGGCTGCGATGAAATCCAGGGGTATTTCTACGGCCGGCCATTGTCGGCCGACAAGGCCACCCAATTCATCTTCGATAATTAAGCCGGCGGACGGCGCGGCACCAGCAGATTGCCGGTCATGACCAGCACCGGCTGCTTGTCCTGGTTGAAAGTGGTGACGCGGTGCTTGAGGAAGCCCTGTTGCGGCTTCGATTGCGAGAACTTCAACTCCAGCACTTCCACCTCGATGTGCAGGCGGTCGCCGGGACGGGTAGGGCGCGGCCAGCGGAATTCCTCGAAGCCGGCGCCGATGATGCCGCCGTGAATCGGCAGGGTTTTCACCAGCAGGCGCATGGTCAGTGCGGCGGTATGCCAGCCGCTCGCGGCCAGTCCGCCGAAAAAGCTCTGCGCTGCAGCGGCTTCGTCGAGATGGAAAGGCTGCGGATCGTAGCTCGCAGCGAACGCCTTGATGGCGTCGGCGCTCAATGCTTCCTCGTCGGCGTGGCCGAATTTCTGGCCCGGGGCGAAGTCTTCCAGATACATCGGATTAACGGACATGGCGATCTCCCTTGACTTGTTTTATAATGTAGATTGCAAAATGATAGTTAGTTGTTCATCCGAATGATAGCCAGCCAGATGGGACTTGTCCATGGAACGTAAAAGCTTCGGCAACATGCAATGCCCGGTAGCCCGCACGCTGGAGCGCGTGGGGGAGTGGTGGAGCATCCTGATCCTGCGCGATGCGCTGCACGGGTTGACCCGCTTCGACCAGTTCCAGAAGAGTCTGGACATCGCGCCCAACATGCTGACGCGCCGTCTCAACTCGCTGGTCGAATCCGGCCTGCTGGAGCGCCGCCAGTACAGCGAACGGCCGCCGCGCCACGAATATATCCTGACTGACCTGGGACGTGATTTCCGCTCCATTCTGGTCGCGCTCAACACCTGGGGCAACAAGCATTTCGCCCCGGAAGGCCCAAGCGTGCTGCTGGTCGATTCGACCACGGGCGAGGAGGCCGAACCGGTGATGATCGACGGCAAGAGCGGCAAGCGCCTGAATTCCCCCGATTTCGTGTTTGCTCCGGGTCCGCAGGCGAATGAAGGCATGAAGGCGCGGATCAACTTTGCCCGCGAACGCGCCGCCGAAGCGGCTGCCAACGATGCGGCCGCGACCCCGTCCGAGGCGGTTGCCGCCGCCAAGCCGGCCAAGCCGGTCAAGACTCCGCGCAAGAAGGCTGCCCCACGCAGCGCCTGATTCACCTGTTTCGCTTGTCTCCATGGCGTCGTTGTTGCGACGCCATTTTTTTGTCCCGTTCCAAAAATACGCGCTTGACAGCGACGATCTCGCTGATTAGTATGCATATACATTAATGCATATGCATTGATTTGAATGCGCTGAAAAGGCCGGATCGTCATGTTTAACCAATGCACCTGTACCCGCCTGCGTCGGCTGACGCGGCGTATCACCTCGATTTACGACCACCACTTGCTGCCGGATGAGCTGACCATCAGCCAGTACTCGCTGCTGAGCCGGGTGGGGCGGCACGGTTCCATCGCCAATCTGCGCCTGGCTGCGGAAATGGGCATGGACCGCAGCACCCTGAGCCGCAATATCAAGCCGCTCATGGCGGCCGGCTGGATCGAGACCGTCGACATGCCGCCCGATGAGCACGTCGACAAGCGCTCGTTCGGACTCGGTCTCAGCGCGGCAGGAAAGGCCAAGCTGGCGGCGGCCCGGCCCAACTGGGTGCAGGCGCAGCTGGAAATCGACGGCCTGCTCGGCGAGGACTTGCATGCGGCCTTGTCCGGCATGATCGACGACGCCTACGACAAATTGCAGGAAGCCTGAGCGGCCATTTCAGGCGCCGGGGACAGTTTCAGTACAAGCACCATCAGTCATCATCAATCACCATCAATGCGTAAGCGCAGCAAACGCATTGATGGTTTTTTATTCACCATTATTTCGAATGAGCGTCATGAATAAAGTCACTCAAGCCATCGCGCAGCGCACCTCGCACCGTTTCAGTTACGCCTGGGTCGTCGTCGCCGTGATCTTCCTCGTCCTGCTGACCTCGGCCGGCATCCGCGCCACGCCGTCGGTGATGATCCTGCCGCTGGAACATGAGTTCGGCTGGAACCGTTCCACCATCTCGCTGGCGATTTCCTTCAACATCGCGCTGTACGGCCTGATCGGTCCGTTCGCCGCGGCCGCGATGCAGCGCTTCGGCATCCGTCCCGTCGTGATGGGCGCGCTGGTGCTGTTGTCGGTCGGCACTGCGCTTAGCACGCTGATGCAGATGCCGTGGCACATGGTGATGACCTGGGGTTTGCTGGTCGGCTCCGGCACCGGTGTCGCCGCCAACACGTTGGGCGCGACCATCGTCAGCCGGTGGTTTGAAATGCGCCGCGGTCTGGCGATGGGTTTGCTGACCGCCAGCGCGGCCACCGGCCAGATGGTGTTCCTCCCGCTGATGGCGTCGATGGTCGAGCATTACGGCTGGCGTTCGGTAGCCTTCCTGGTGGCGATCGTCGCTGCTGCAGCGGTGCCGCTGGTGGCGCTGTTTCTGCCGGAACGTCCGTCCGACGTCGGTCTGCGCCGCTACGGCCAGGCTGCCGATGCGCCGGCCGATGCCGCCGTGGCGGCGCGCAATCCGCTGGCGATTGCCTTCGATGCGCTGCGCCAGGCGATGAAGGTGCGCGACTTCTGGCTGCTGTTTTTCAGCTTCTTCGTCTGCGGCATGAGCACCAACGGTTACATCGGCACGCAGTTCATCGCCATGTGCAACGACTACGGCATTTCCGAAGTCGGCGGCGCCAGCATCCTGGCGGCGATGGGCATGCTCGATCTGGTCGGCACGACCTTGTCGGGTTGGTTGTCGGATCGCTTCAACCCGCGCGTGCTGCTGTTCTGGTACTACGGCCTGCGCGGCGTGGCGCTGATCTTCCTGCCGTTCGCGTTCGGACTCGACTATTTCGGCCTGACCGTGTTCGCGATCTTCTATGGTCTCGACTGGATCGCCACCGTGCCGCCGACCGTGCGCCTGGCCAACGATGTATTCGGCCGCCTGGCCGCACCGATCGTGTTTGGTTGGATCGTCGCCGGCCACCAGCTCGGCGCTGCTGCGGCCACCACGATATCGGGTTTCATGCGCGCCAATCTCGGTGACTACACGGCCTCGTCGATGCTGATGGGCGTGGCTTGCCTGATCGGTGCTGTGATGGTGTTGCGCATCAAGGGGCAGCAGCATGACAAGCCGGTCGCGGTGCCTGCATAAACCTGTTCTTTCCGCCGTACGCAAAACGCCCGCTTCACATGGATGAAGCGGGCGTTTTTATTTTGCGCTGCCGGGATTACTTGGCCAGCGCCTTGCGCAAGCTGGAGGTCGCCAGATCGATGGCGCTCTTCGCGGCAGGCGTGTCGCCCAGCGCATTGAGCATCACGAAGTCATGGATGGTGCCGAGATAGCGCACTTGCGTCACCGGTACGCCGGCCTTGGCCAGCTTGGCGGCGTAGGCTTCGCCTTCGTCGCGCAGAACGTCGTTTTCATCGGTGATGACCAGCGCCGGCGGCAGATCCTTCAATTGCTCCAGCGTCGCGTTTAGCGGTGCGATATGCGGATCCTTGCGGTTGGCGCCGGCGGGCAGGTAGGCGTTCCAGAACCACTTCATCGCTTCCTTTGTCAGCCATGGGCCGTTGGCGAACTGCTTGTACGAACCGTTTTCAAAATTGGTATCGGTGACCGGGTAGAACAGCACCTGATACTTGATCGCCGGACCTTTGCGTTCCTTGGCCAGCAGGCTCACCACGGCGGTCATGTTGCCGCCCACGCTGTCGCCGGCAATCGCCAGGCGGCTGGCATCGACGTTGAATTCCGCGGCGTGTTCGGCGATGTATTTTGTGGCGGCGTAATCCTGTTCGATGGCGATCGGGTAGCGCGCTTCCGGCGAGCGGTCGTAATCGACGAACACCACGGCAACCTTGGCGCCGTCAACGATCTGGCGCACCAGGCGATCATGCGTATTGACGTCGCCCATCACCCAGCCCGCACCGTGGAAGTACATCACCACCGGCAGCGTTTCCTTGTTGCCTTGCGGGCGCAGGATGCGGATGCGGGTGCTGCCGGTCGGACCGACCGGGATCACGCGGTCTTCGATGTCGGCTGCGGGTTTGGCGACTTTGCCGGACTGCGCGCCGGCCAGCAGGTTGCGCGCCTGTTCAGGTGTCAGCTTGTAGATCGGAGGACCGCCGGCTGCGGCCAGCGCATCGAGGAATCCCTGGGTTTGCGGTTCGACAGAGGCTGCCGATGCAGATTGGGCGGCCGAGGCGGCGGCGAGAGCGATGGTGCTGAGGGCGAGCAGTTGCTTGATCGATTTCATGATGTTTCCTTTCGAAGATAGGGTTGTGTATCTGCGCAATTAAATTGCGCACAATATATTTGGTGTTTTGACAAATGAAACAAGTCATTCATGCGCTTGCCTTTCCGGGGTAAGGGGCAGTGCATGGAATGAATAATAAATTGATGAAAATTAAATTGCAAGCAATTTAAAATAAAAATTTCTGAATGTCGTTGCGGCCCGGCGAGAAATTGGGGGAGGGCTTGCGCCGCGCAGGCGCAAGCAATTCCTCAGGACAGCATCAATCCCATTGCGGTGCGAAGTCCGGATTGGCAAGGCGTTCACCCTTGTCCAGCTTGGTGATGGCCTGCATGTCGGCGTCGCTCAGGACGATCTTCTGCGCCGCCAGGTTGCTTTCCAGGTTGGCTCGTTTGGTCGACGACGGAATCGTCGCGAAGCCCTGCTGCAGCGACCATGCCAGTGCAATCTGGGCCGGGTTGGCCTGGTGCGCCTTGGCGATCCCGATGAGGGTCGGATCCGTCATGACCTTGCCGTAAGCCAGCGGCATGTAGGCCGTCAGGTGTATGCCCTGAGCGCGCGCGAACTCGACCACCTTGCGGTTTTGCAGGAAGGGATGGATTTCGACCTGCAGCGTGGCGATTTCTGCGGCGCCGACGGCGGCGATGGCTTGCTGCAGATGCGCGATGGTGAAATTCGATACGCCGATCAGTCTGGTCAGTCTCTGCGCCCTGGCTTCGGCCAGCGCTTCCATATACGTCGCGACGGCAATGGCGTCATTGGGGGACGGCCAGTGGATCAGCGTCAGGTCGACCTGCTCCGTCCGCAGTTTGTCCAGGCTCTCCTTCAGGCTGGGGATGAGTTTGTCCTTGCCGAGATTGTCGGTCCAGATCTTGGTGGTGACGAACAAGTCCTTGCGCGCCACGCCGGCGGCGGCGATGGCCTTGCCGACGTCGGCTTCGTTGCCGTAGATCTGCGCGGTGTCGATGTGGCGGTAGCCGAGTTCGAGGCCGTTGGTGACCGAATCGATGACTTCCTGTTCTTTCAGGCGGAAGGTGCCGAGGCCGAATGCGGGAATGGTGCTCATGAAATTCCTTGGTAAGTGAGGTGGGACGGACCTTTCGGTACGTACTCCGGGGAAAGCAGTATGCGGTCAAAGTGCTGTTGCAAAAATACGGTGCAAAGCAAAACTTTATTGCCCAAGAAGCAAATATCGATAGGCCTGAACGCCCTCGATTCTATTTTCGAATATTTCGATGATTGATGGATATTCTTTCCGTTTTTCTTTCGTTTAACGTTCGCCCATACTTCGCTCCATGGTGAACGGCACAGACAAAGACGGACACCTACGAAGCAATCACCCCTTATCGAATTAATCGTCAATACCTCAGGAGAACATCATGGCAATCGCAAAAGCACAACCAGGCAAAACTCTGTTGAACCCAAGCAACCACACACTGATCATGATCGACCATCAGTCGCAAATGTCGTTCGCCACTCACTCTATCGACATGGTCACACTGCGCAACAACGTCGCACTGGTCGCCAAGGCCGCCAAGGAATTCAAGGTATCGACGATTTTGACAACCGTCGCTGAAAAGTCCTTCTCCGGTCCGATGTTCGATGAAATCAAATCGGTGTTCCCGAACGAAGAAGTGATCGACCGCACCAGCATGAACACCTGGGAAGACCCGCGCATCGCCGACCGCGTCAACGCCATCGGCAAGGAAAAGATCGTATTGGCCGGCCTGTGGACTTCGGTATGCATCGTCGGTCCTGCGCTGTCGGCGCTGGACCAGGGCTTCGAAGTCTATGTGATCACCGACGCCAGCGGCGACGTCTCGAACGAAGCGCACCAACGCGCCGTCGAACGCATGATCCAGCTGGGCGCACGTCCGATGACTTCCTTGCAATACCTGCTCGAATTGCAGCGCGACTGGGCCCGCACCGAGACTTACAATGAAACGGTCGCCACCGCGATCACCAACGGCGGCGCCTACGGCCTGGGCCTGATCTACGCCAAGACCATGTTCAACGCCTCGGAAGGCCACTAAGCAGCACAGGGATCCCGTTCCGCGATGAACGGGATCCCGCAGTTTTTTGATATCCCCTGACAACAACGTACAACCCCCCGGAGTGAACATGAGCGCCGACCTGATTCTGCTGAACGGAAATTTCCATACCATCGACAAAGCCCAGCCGCTGGCAAGCGCCGTGGCGATCAAGGACGGCAAGTTCCTCGCCGTCGGCGATGCCGAAGCCGCCATGCGCCATCGCGGCAGCGCCACCAAAGTGGTGGACCTGAACGGCCGCAGCGTGGTGCCCGGCCTGAACGATTCGCACATCCATCTGATTCGCGGCGGCCTCAACTACAACCTCGAACTGCGCTGGGAAGGCGTACCGTCGCTGGCGGATGCCTTGCGCATGCTGCGCGAGCAAGCGCTGCGCACGCCGCATCCGCAGTGGGTGCGCGTGGTCGGCGGCTGGACCGAATTCCAGTTTGCCGAGCGCCGCATGCCGACGCTGGAAGAAATCAACGCCGCCGCGCCCGACACTCCGGTATTCATCCTGCACCTGTATGACCGCGCCTTGCTGAACCAGGCCGCGCTGCGCGCCGTCGGCTACAACAAGGACACCCCGAATCCGCCGGGCGGCGAAATCCAGCGCGATGCCGCCGGCAATCCGACCGGCATGCTGATCGCCCGTCCCAACGCCATGATCCTGTATGCGACGCTGGCCAAGGGGCCGACGCTGCCGCTCGACCAGCAAGTCAATTCGACGCGCCAGTTCATGCGCGAACTCAATCGCCTCGGCGTCACCAGCGTGATCGACGCCGGCGGCGGTTTCCAGAATTATCCGGAAGACTACGCCATCATCGACCAGCTGGCGCGCGAGCAGCAGCTCACCGTGCGCATCGCCTACAACCTGTTCACCCAGAACAAGGGCAAGGAGCTGGGAGATTTCCAGCGCTGGACCGACATGATCAAGCCGGGACAGGGAGACGATTTCTATCGCCACAACGGCGCCGGCGAAATGCTGGTGTTCTCGGCAGCCGACTTTGAGGACTTCCTCGAGCCGCGTCCCGAACTCGCCGCAGGCATGGAGGACGAACTCGAGAAGGTGGTGCGCCACCTGGTCTCCAATCGCTGGCCGTTCCGCCTGCACGCGACCTACGATGAGTCGATCAGCCGCATGCTCGACGTGTTTGAAAAAGTGAATCGCGACATCCCCTTCAACGGCCTGCACTGGATTTTCGATCACGCCGAAACCATTTCGCCGCGCAACATCGAGCGCGTACGCGAACTCGGCGGCGGCCTGGCGATCCAGCATCGCATGGCGTTCCAGGGAGAATATTTCGTCGATCGCTACGGCAAGGAAGCCGCCAAGGCAACGCCGCCGGTGGCGCGCATGCTCGACATGGGCGTACCGGTCGGCGCCGGCACTGACGCCACCCGCGTCGCCAGCTACAACCCGTGGACTGCGCTGTACTGGCTGGTGTCGGGCAAGACCGTGGGCGGCCTGCAACTGGCGGAAGCCGGTCTGCCGCGCGAAACCGCGCTTGAACTGTGGACCGCAGGCAGCGCCTGGTTCTCCAACGAGCAGGACAAGAAGGGCCGCATCAAGGCCGGCCAGCTGGCTGACCTGGTGGTGCTGTCGTCGGACTTCTTCAGCGTCGCCGAAGAAGACATCAAGGCCATCGAGTCGGTGATGACCGTGGTCGGCGGCAAGATCGTCTACGGCGCCGAAGAGTTCGACCCGCTGGCGCCGCCGGCCATCCCGGTGCTGCCGGACTGGTCGCCGGTGAAGAACGTACCGGGTCATTACCGTGCACTGAAGTCGGGCGCGCAAAGCCAGCAGCAGCAACGCCGCTCCATCCTGCCGCACCAGTGCGCAGGGGCTTGCAACGTTCATGCACATTCGCACGATGTCGCGCGCCGCTCGTCGGTGCCGGCGTCGAATTTCTCCGGTTTCTGGGGCGCGCTCGGTTGCAGCTGCTTCGCATTCTGATCGGGAGACGAACATGACTTATTCCAAAATCATCTGGGGCCTGTTGCTTTCCTTCGTGGTCGGCTTCTGCTGTCACCTCGCGCAAATCCCGGTGCCGTCGCCGCCGGTCCTCAGCGGCGCCTTGCTGGTGTTCATGATGAGCAGCGGCTATTGGCTGGTGGATCGCCACCTGGCCGCCAAGGCGGCCAAGGCAGCCGGCCAAGCCGGGGTGCAACCATGAGCGCGCTGTTCGCGGGCGCGGTGCTGGGCACGCTGATCGGCGCCGTCTGCCGCTGGTTCGGCTTGCCGTCGCCGACGCCGCCGACACCGGTCGGCGCATCGCTGGTGGTGGCCATGACATTGGGTTACGTGCTTGCCGGCTATGTGCTGGCAGGACATTTCTGATCAAGGAGAATCGACATGCAAACATTTCAAAACGAAAAAGACAATCTGTTCCTGCGTCTGCTGTGGGCGCCGGCCCAGGACCTCGGCCTGCTGTTCCTGCGCCTGACCGGCGCCTTGCTGCTGCTGTACGTGCACGGCCTGCCCAAGCTGATCAACTTCGCCGGCGAGTTGCAGCACATCGACGATCCGCTGCACGTCGGCCGCGCCTTCACGCTCGGTTTCGCGATCTTCGCCGAAGTCCTGTGCCCGCTGCTGATCGTGCCGGGCATCCTGACGCGATTGGCCAGCGCAGCGGTGCTGGTATTGCTGGGCGTGTCGATGTTCCTGGTACACCCTGACTGGAGCGTGGCGGAAGGTCAGTTCGGCTGGTTGCTGATGATCGTGTTCGGCAGCATCGCCTTGATGGGCGCCGGCCGGTATTCGATCGACGCCGTCCTGGCAAAGAAAGTCGAGAGCTGAGATGGATGCGCTAAATAGTGCCGGTCGTCCCACTGCGTTTCGCTATCTGAATCGCGCCACCTGCCAGGGCATCGCCATGAGTTTCCTGGCAGGCTATGTGGATACGCTGGGCTTCGTCGCCTTGTTCGGCCTGTTCACTGCCCACGTCACCGGCAACTTCGTGCTGATCGGCAGTGAACTGGCGAATCCTTCTCACGGCGTATTGATCAAGTTCCTGGCTTTCCCCGCATTCATCCTGTCGGTGGTCATGACGCGGCTGGTGGTGATTGCGCTGGAGCGCAGCGGCAAGCCTGCCTTGCCGTGGGTGCTGATGCTGCAACTGGTGTTCCTGCTGGCATTCATGGGCTTGGGCCAGAGCATGGCCCCGGTCAATGTGACCGATGCACGCGCCATCGGCGTCTTGCTGGCGGGCATGTTAGGCGCCGCTGCCATGGGCATCCAGAACGCCGCCGCCCGCCTGATCCTGCCGCAGGCGGCGCCGACTACCGTCATGACCGGCAACGTCACGCAATTGGTCATCGACGTGACCGACATCGTGCGCGGTGCGGCGGATGACGCCGTGCGCCAGCGCTGCATCAAGTTCTTCTGGCCCATCGTGGCGTTCGGCGTGGGAGCGATAGGCGGCGCGTTTGCCTACCGCCAGGCATTGTTCCTCGCGCTGTTGTTGCCGGTGCTTATCCTGGTGGCAATGATCGTGGCTGAATTCCGTGCCGCGCAAGCGAGCAAGGCCTGAACGCCGCTTCGACCTATAATGTGCGTCTGGGGTATTCGAACGATAAGGCAGCAGGGAAGCGGAAGGCAGTGGAACAGCGATGAGTTATTTGTATCACCTGATTGAACAGTACGGTCTGATCATCGTATTCCTGAACGTGCTGACCGAGCAGCTGGGCGCGCCGATTCCCGCGTATCCGACGCTGGTGATCACCGGCGCGCTGGCTTGGCGCGGCCAGTATCCGATCGTATTGCTGCTGCTGGTGGCGGTGGTCGCCGCGCTGATCGCCGACTATGTCTGGTATCTGGCCGGCCGGCGCTACGGCCGCCGCATCATGTCGACGCTGTGCCGCATTTCTCTTTCCCCCGATTCCTGCGTACGCCAGACCGAATCCATCTATTCGCGCTGGGGCGCACGGTCGCTGCTGGTGGCCAAATTCATCCCCGGTTTCGCATCGATCGCCAGCGCGCTGGCCGGCACCGTCGGCACCTCGCGCGGCAAGTTCCTGCTGTACGACGGCGTCGGCGCGGCCTTGTGGTCGGGGCTGGCAATTTTTCTCGGCGCGCTGTTCAACACCGCCATCGACGACGTGCTGAGCGTATTGGCCGAGCTCGGTCAATACGGCATGATGCTGGTGCTGATCGGCTTTGCCGTATTCGTCGCCAGCAAGTGGTGGCAGCGCCGCCGCTTCCGCAAGTCGCTGGAAATGGCGCGCATCTCGGTCGGCGAACTGGACCGCTTGCTCAAGAGCGGCGTGCGCCCGACCATCGTCGACGTGCGTTCGCCGGCCTCGCAGCAGATTGGCCGCATTCCCGGCGCGTTGACGATTTCCAACCAGGAGATCCAGACCTTCGCATTTGAGGCGCCGATGGAAGACGAAGTCATCGTCTACTGCGCCTGTCCCAATGAAGCCTCCGCCGCGCTGGTCGCCAAGCAGCTCATGCGGCGCGGTTACAAGCGCGTACGCCCGCTCACCGGCGGTATCGACGCCTGGGTGGCGGCGGGTCATTCGATCGAAGCCTGAGCGGCGTTCGTTCTCACTATCCGGAAAATTCCATGTTCAGAATCAGTCTCGATGCCCTGTTGATCCTCGATGCGATTGATCGGCGCGGTTCGTTTTCCGCCGCCGGTCTGGAGTTGCATCGGGTGCCGTCGACGATTTCCTATACGGTGTCGAAGCTGGAGCAGGACCTTGGCGTGCAGGTGTTCGAGCGCCAGGGACCGAAGGTCGTGCTCACGCGCGCCGGCGAAGAATTGCTGAAGGAAGGCCGCTATCTGCTGAAGGCGGCGGAAGATCTCGAACACCGGGTGCGCCGCGTTGCCTCCGGCTGGGAAACCGAATTCACCATCGGCCTCGATTCACTCTTCTCGGCGGCGTCGCTGGAGCCGGACATCGTGGCGTTCTATCAGGTCGCCGACCGCACGCGCCTGCGCATCGCACGCGAGTCGCTGGCCGGTACCTGGGAAGCCTTGCTGGATCGTCGTGTCGATCTGCTGATCGCGGCGCCCGGCGAGGGGCCGGCAGGCGGCGGTTACGTGGCGGAGCAGATCGGCACCGTAAAGTTCGTGTTCGTGGTAGCGCCGCATCATCCGCTGGCGAAGATGGACAAGGTCCTGAGCAAGGCCGACCTGCATCCTTACCGTGCCATCAGCGTCGCCGACTCGGCGCGCAAGATGGCGCCGCGCACCGTCGGGCTGTTGTTCGGCCAGGACACCCTGACGGTGCCGGACATGCGCAGCAAGTATGCGCTGCAGCTGGCCGGCGTGGGCTTCGGCTTCTTGCCGGAGCCGTGCGTGCAGAAGTCGATCGCCTCCGGCGCGCTGGTGGTCAAGGAAGTTGAACAGCCGCGCGCAGAAGAAACCTTCTCGCTGGCCTGGCGCGTCGGCGAAGACGGCGCGGCGCTCACCTGGTGGCTCAAGCGCATGCGCGAAACCGGCGTCCTCAATCGCATGCTGTCGCAGATCGCCGATGGCGGTTTGTAACGAACTAACGAACAGATTTCTCAGGCCGTAAAAAAAGCGCGACAGCTTGTGGCCGTCGCGCTTTTTTATTGAAGCGGCAGTTTATGCCGCAACCAGGGTGCCGATGGTTTCGCGGGTTTGCGCGATGGCCTTTTCAACAGCCGCTTCGCCCATGCCCAGGCCTTCGCTGTGAACGAAGGTCACGTCGGTCATGCCGATAAAGCCCAGCACGGCGCGCAGGTAGGTTTCGTGGAAGTCCATGACCTTGGCCGGGCCTTCGCTGTAGACGCCGCCGCGCGAGGTGAAGACGTAGACCTTCTTGCCCTGGATCAGGCCGACGGGGCCGGTTTCGGTGTACTTGAAGGTGACGCCGGCGCGCGCCACGTGGTCGATCCAGGTCTTCAGGGTGGACGTGATCGAGAAGTTGTACATCGGCGCGCCGATGACGATGATGTCGGCGGCATTGACTTCGGCGATCAGTTCTTCGGAGACCTTGACCAGTGCCTGCTGTTCGGCGCTGCGCTTGTCGGCAGGCGTAAAGAACGCGCCCAGTTTTTGTTCGTCCAGATGCGGAATCGGATTGGCGGCGACATCGCGTTCGACGACGACGCTGCCTGGTTGCGAGGCCTGCAGTTTGGCGACGAATTCGCCGGCGACCTGGCGCGAGATAGAACCGCTGTTGCGGGCGCTGCTATTGATGAACAGAATGTTTGCCACGATGTTTTCCTTGTCGATGGAGTTGGGGTGAGGCGATGCGCCGCCGGGATTGCGGCGCATCGGTGCCTCCGTGTGTTTAGTACGGCAGATCGAACAGCAGGAATTCCGCCGCTTCGGCCTTTTCAAACGTGACCAGGCTTTCCGCACTGATCTTCAGTGCGTCGCCGCCCGACAGCTGGGTGCCGTTGACGGTCAGCTGGCCGCGAATCAGATGAACGTAGCCGAGGCGTTTTGCTCCCAGCGCATGTTCCAGCTTGGCGTCGCCGTTCAGGATCGATGCGTAGATCGATGCGTCCTGATGGATCAGCACCGAGTTGTCGCGACCGTCAGACGAAGCGATCAGGCGCAGCTGGCCTTGCTTTTGCTCCGGCGTGAAGTTCTTTTCCTCGTAGCTGGGCGGAATGCCTTTCACGTTCGGCTGGATCCAGATCTGCAGGAAGTGCACCGGCTCGGTCTTGGAGTGGTTGAACTCGCTGTGACGCACGCCGCTGCCGGCGCTCATGCGCTGGACGTCGCCGTAGTGCAGCACCGAACCTGTGCCCATGCTGTCCTTGTGTTCGAGCGCGCCGTCGAGGACATAGGAGATGATTTCCATGTCGCTGTGGCCGTGCGTGCCGAACCCCATGCCGGACGTGACGCGGTCTTCATTGATCACTTGCAGCGGACCGAAGCCCAGTTGTTGCGGGTCGTAGTAATGACCGAACGAAAATGTGTGGTGCGAATTCAACCAACCGTGATCGGCGACACCGCGTTCGTTGCTTTTGCGAATTTGAAGCATGTTTTTCTCCGTCGGTTAGTGCAGGCAAGGGCGTTTTCCACCTTGGAAAACCGCCTTCTTGTTTGCATGATTAAGTGGACAGAACGGAGTATGCGCGGGGCAAAATGAAAAGAAAAACGGAAAGATTGGCGACCTATCATCGAATTATTCGATGATAGTTGTAAGATATTGATAAATAACGAATTATTTTAGTTCTGACGTGATTTTTACGGCTGATTTCAGGTGTTTTTCGCGACTATTTTCAATAAATATCGAAAATTCGCTGCTCCCGGAGTTTTATACGAAAGCCGTGCGTATCGGCGTCCCTTCGCGCAAGGTCTTGGTGACGGGCGTCTTCTCGCAGATTTCGCCGAGGCGGGTGAGCTGTTCCGGCGTCAGCGTATTACCGAAGGTGACGGTGCGCTCGATGTTCTCCAGGCCGCAATCGTCGCGCGAAAAGCGCGCATCGATGTGGATGGTGCCGAGATCCCAGCCCTTGCGATCGGCGTACATGCGCAAGGTCAGCGAAGTGCATGCGGCCAATGCCGCCAGCAGCAGTTCGTAAGGCGCTGCGCCGGTGTCGGTGCCGCCGTTGCTGGCGGGCTCGTCTGCTTGCAATTGATGGGTGCGGGCGCGGATGCGTTGCGCGTAGCCGGCGTCGTTATGCAGATGGATGGTGGCCATGCTGATTCTCCCTGTCCAGTCCTAAAATAGGTTGACAGGTTTTATTGCAACAAAGACGCCCGATGCACCGCATCGGGCGTTTTGTATTTCAAGGCCGTATGCGGCCGTTCCTGGTTGTAGATCCGAACCGATTGCGCCA